>Ga0268299_1001097_pt1 | contig 56832 bp, 32 predicted proteins | sample NOBtaG_FD_193484 | JGI IMG/M metagenome (GOLD analysis project Ga0268299, IMG submission 193484) | Activated sludge microbial communities from bioreactor in Nijmegen, Gelderland, Netherland - NOB reactor | ecosystem: Engineered > Bioreactor > Aerobic > Activated sludge | place: Netherlands... | reverse complement strand
CCCAGCGCCGAGGAGCTGGACCACGACTTCCTCTGGCGGACGACCTGCCGCCTGCCGGAGCGTGGGCGGATCGGCATCTTCAACCGCTCGTATTACGAGGAGGTGCTGATCGTCCGGGTGCACAAGGAGATTCTCGCGGCCCAGGGCCTGCCGGAGGAGGCGGCCGGCCCGTCCTTTGCGGCAGCAAAGGGTGCGGTCGCGATGATTGCAGGCGTCGCACCGTTGGAATATTGACGACGTTTGACGTGCGGTCCGCGGACCTTCCTTGGACCGGCGCAACGCCGCATTCGATCATCGAGACCCCACCCATCGCTGCGCGATGAATGGGGCACCCTTTACGAACGGGGTGCTCGCACGACACATCATTTCGCGCTTCGCACCCCCAGCACTTCGATGGCCCGCGCACGCGTCGCTCACTTCTTCGCATCCGGCTCGACGAACTGCAACGCCTCGCGCAGCGCCTGCGGCGACCAACTGATGACGACGAACTTGTCGGTCACCTTCAACGCCGGGCCGAGGATGCCGGCCTGCAGGAACCAGATGCCGTCGGGGTCGCGCTTCACGTAGAGCCGCACCAGCGTCGTGCCGCGGCGATCGGCCCGCTGATCGAGGTACCGCCCCCAGGTGGACAACAGCGTGTCGACCGCCTCGGACACGGCCTTGCGGTTGTTGATCTCCACCGCGATGGTCAGCGCGAACGGCACGTCCAGCGGATGCGGCGGGTAGTCGAAGATCACGATGTTCTCGCCGAGGTGGTCGAACAGGTTCTTGCCGATATCGACGCCGGTCTCCTGCTCCAGCCGCTTCCAGGCCGCCGTCAGCACCTGAATGTGCGCGTCGGACTGGGAGGCAACCCAGGCCCGCGGCAGGTTGTCCACCAGCCAGCGCGTCGGCACCTTGATGATGGCGTAGTGCTTCGCGGCATCGGGAATGATGCGGCGCATGGCCCGCGACTGATCGTCCGGGTCGCTGTAGGTGTGCAGGACGTCCTCGCCGTTGCGGCGGAAGCAGCGATACCAACTCATGGCCCGGCCGCGGCGGCCGACGGCCCACAGGTCGTGGGTCATGTGGTCGGCCTGCAGGGCTTCGATCACCGATTCATATCGACTTCCGGCGACATCGGTCAGGCAGGCCTCCAGCCGGGCCAGCGCGATGAACCACTGGGCATGGGCGGACTCGGCATGCACCTTCTTTCCCGCGCTCTTGAACCACTTGTCATCGACGAGGGTGGGCGACTTGCCCGCATGGACTGCCGCGAGTTTTTCAAACGAGCCGGCGCCGAAGCAGATGGCGTAGTCGTCGCCGATCGCGCCCCATTCCCAGATCGCCCATCCGATGAGCCGGTCGTCCTTGAGGCGCTGAAAGGGCAGGCCGTGGGCCGTTTCGCGGGTGAGCGTGCCGACGTTCTTGTTGGTGTACCGGCCGATGAGGTGGTTCAGGTGCTCCAGAATGTCCGTGCGATCCGGGCCGGTGCGGAAGACCGCGGCGCACTGCAGACTGTTCAATCGCAGGCTCTCGCTGGCCGGCTCGTTGGCCGTGGCCGGACGGCGAATGACCTTGCTGGAGACATCCATCAATATCGCGGCGTGCTCGTACCGGCCGAACAGCGGCAGCCGCGCGGCAATGTCGGCGAAGACCTGGCCCTCGTCGGGGATCATGCCGCTGAGATTCAGCATGGCCAGGATGTGCGACAACTGCGACCCTTCGCGACGGACGGGCGCCGCTTCGCTCGCCGGACCGGTGGTTGGCGCGGAAGTCGCGGCGGGCTCGGCATAGGGTTTGGAGAAGTAGGCGACCAGGCAATCGGCGGGAATCAGCGCTGAGATCGGCCGGGGCTCGGCCCCTTGGACGACGGGCACGAGGACCGCCTGCAGCGCTCCCAGCGCCGCGCACCCCGCCCAAATTTGATACACACGTCGCAATTTCGTCAGTGTCATGTCGTCCACGCATTCGCGGCCGGCCGGCGCCCGCCGCAGGAAAGAAAAAGCCCCAATTCAGCATAACGGACGTGCGGCGGACGGCTCACGAAACCCGAGCGGAGCCCGCAGGCGCAATAGAGCAGCAATAGAGTAGATCATGGGCGGGGACGCGGCAATTGCGCAGCGGCAGTGCCGGGCTGAGTGCAGCGATACGCGCAATCGGCACGGCAAGCCATTTGGCGAAATACGGCGGGATGATGGGTGAGAAGGGGCTATTAACCCCAGAAACTCTTTCGGGCCGGCGCGGGGGCCGGAGCCGCGGCGGACTGTTTCAGTCGGCCGATCTCCTGTTTGTGACTGGTCTGGGCTTCGGCGATCAACCGCTCGACCCGAGTCAGATCGCGACGCTGTTCAGGCGTCATGTGCTTGGCAAGTTCATGGTGCAGTCGTTTGACCATGTCGAGCGCAGTCGTGAGCGGCATTGGGGCTGAGTGCATCATGATCGTTCAACATCTCCGGGCTCATCGACCGGTATAACGACCGGTCGCAGGCAGCCTTGCGCTGCCTAACTTGGTTTGTCGTCGGCCAGTCAATCCCATGTTGGAAGTGTCGGGGACGCGGCATCCAAACCGCAGTTGACTCTTCCTCGGGGCTTGGGTCGCGGGGCGATCTGCCTGATCGCCGGTCCCGACCTCCCCATACTGTAGGCCACCACACAGAGGGCGTCAAGGAAATCCGAGAACCGGCCGGCTCGCCGGGGTGATTCCACCCACGCCACATGGGACCCCCGCGCCCGCAGTCCGTTAGAATTGCGACATTGTCTGACAGGTGTGACGCTGCCACTTGTCCGTGTCGCCGGGACACACGACCCCCCGAGATTCCCGCAAAGGTCCGTTTTGATGAAATCCACACCGGGCGACATTCCGCGACCGCCATCGGCACGCGATCGACTCCTGCTCTTCATTGGTTCGCTTGCCTATGTCGGCTTTGTGCCGATCGCATCAGGCACGGTGGCCGTCGCGGTGGTCGGCATTCCGCTCTACCTGCTTCTGGCCGTCGTGCTGAAACTGAGCGTCACCGGCTATGTCGCATTCTGTATTGGATTGACGCTGTTTGCAGTGTGGATTGCCGGACACGCCGATCGGATCCTGAATGAAAAGGACAGTTCACGCAGCGTCATCGACGAACTGCCGGGATTCCTCATCGCGCTGATCGCACTTCCGGTGACCTGGAAACTGGTGGTGCTCGCGTTTTTTCTCGAGCGGGCGATTGACATCGCCAAGGTCTGGCCGGCCAACTGGATCGAGCGTCGCTGGCCCGGCGGCTGGGGCGTGGTCATGGACGACGTGATGGCCGGGCTCTACACGCTGGGCATCCTGCACATCGCCTGGTGGCTGGTTCCGACATGGCTGGTGTAGGCGCTCGCGCTCGCTCGATCATATACCGAGGATTCCGATAGCGTGACCGCGACCTTTGGTGGCCATGCCGGATTGCGGGTCAGTCCCAATGCCCGGGCGTACACCGCCTCGACCCGGGTCGCAATCGTCTCATACCGATGGGCCTTTGCCCAACCGCGCACCGCGGCATCATCGAAACGAACGTCGCCCGTCAGAAATTTCGCAATTGCCGGCGCCAGGTCCCCGGGTTCCGGTGACGCCGCGAAATATCCGCTGACGCCGTCACACACTGCGTCGGTCACACCGCCCGTGCGGACCGCCAGCACCGGCACGCCCGACGCGTTGGCCTCCAGATACACGATGCCGAAGCCCTCGACATCGGTGTCGCTGCCGCGGGGCGCCAGCACGAAGAGGTCCGCCGCGCGATAAAGCGCTTTTAGGCCTTCGTCTGCAACAGGACCGTGAAACCGCACGCGGTCCGCCAGGCCCAGCGATGCCGCGAGCGATCGGTGATCCTCCAGCCGATCCCCGTCGCCGACCACGTCATACCCAAACGCATGCGCCTCCTTGAGCAGGGCCAGCGCCTGCAGAATGCCGGTCACGTTCTTTCGCGGTCGCACGCTGCTCAATGTGCAGACGGTCAGCAGACGCGGCGGCCCCGGTGTGCGCGTCGAACGCGCCTGAAAGAATGAATCGGATACGCCGCAGGGCACGACAAGCGCCCGGCAACACTCGGGATAATGTCCAGTCAGCAGACGCGCGGTGTTCGCGCTGTTGGGCAGAAACGCCGCCACCCGCTCGAATGACGCACGGCACATCCGCCGCTGCCAGGTCGGCGTGGACATCCGCGGCGCCAGGCGATGCAACATGGGTGTATGCGTGAAGCGATAATATACTTTCGGCGAGAACAGATCGTTGCCGTGAACTGTCACCACCATCGGCGCTGCGACGGAATCAGCCAATCCGCCAAACCCATGCTCCCAGCCATGCCAGATATCGATCTTCTCGGCATGGGCGCGCACGAGATGTACGTCGTGCGACAGGTCGCCGATCAAGCCGCGAATGACCGTCACGCCGGGAACGTCAGCGGCATTGCGACCGGCGAGCACGACGATGTCATGTCCGCGCCGGGCCAATGCGGCTGCCGTCTCATGGCAGAAGCGGGCCATGCCGCCGGACATGGGCGGCCAGTCCAAAGTCAGAAATCCGATTCGCATCGGCAGGGATTCCCCCGTTCGCTCTGGCGGATCCGCGCTCGGCCGGACCCGTGGGCCGGCGCCGCTCGAACCGCGAACGGCCCGCTTCACATTTTTATGATGATTGAAATTCATCCGAGTATGGCCTCGACCGTGGCCCTTCGCAGGGTGTCCGCATCAAAGACCGAACGCGCCCGGGCCTGCGCCGCGGCGCCCAGTCGCAGATATTCGCCCGGGTCCGCCAGTAATCGGGAGATCGCCGCAGCGCACGAATCGGCCCGGCCCGATTCAAAGATCAATCCGCAGCGACCGTGATCGACCGTCTCCGGCAGGCCGCCCACGTCGGCCACCACGCACGGGATGCCGCGGGCCATCGCCTCGACGACGCTGTTGGACATCGACTCGCGTCTTGACGGCTGCACATAGACATCGACATCCGAGTAAATCTTGTCCCGGTCAGCGGAATGGCCGGCGAAGCGCACCCGCCGCCGCAGCCCCATGGCGCCGGCCCGTTCCTGAAGCGTCGTCGCCAGCGGGCCTTCGCCGAAATAGGTCAGCGTCGCGTCGGGATGCCGTTCGGCGATCTTTCCGAACGCCTCGAGCAGGACATCCGCGCCCTTCGCCTCGGTCACGCGCCCCACGCTGGCCACCGCGAGCGGGCGGCGCACCACGTGCGGCTCGTGCGGCGATTCACCATTGGGAATGATCCGCTCGCGCGATCGATCATGTCCGAACGCGACGTGGTGCAGGTCGGCAACGGCCCGGCTGTTGAAGATCAAGACGTCGCAGCAGGCCTGTGCAATGCGCCGCCGCCAGATCAGCCGGCGTCGCCACAACTCCGGGGATGGAATGAGACCCAGCCACCGCTTTCCCGTGGCCTGCGGCAGCGCGGCCGGCTCCTGCCGAATCGCGGAAACAACGCGCAACCCAAGCAGCCGACCCGCAAGCAACGAAGCGCCGAAACTTCCGCCGCCGTTCTGTTGTATGGCGACGATCGTCGTGATGCGACGCGCCCGCAGCCACCGAATCCGTTCGCGAATCACGCCGGGTCTCAACCGCGCATCGCCCGAAAGCGACTCGTTGAGCCACTGCGTGCGCTCAATCGAAAGATGCGGATGCGTCGGACCTTCGCGGGCGGACTGGAAAATATTGTCGCCGCTGTAGGCCGCGTGAACATGGGCGCCGGCCTCAAGCAGGTTCGCGACAACCGTCTGTGCGTATTTCTCGGCGCCGCCCAGTTGAAGGAACCCGCCGCTTCGCGCGTAGTGCACCGACAGCACGGCCACGCGCGCCGGAGTCGAGCCTCTCCCCTGTTCGCCGGATTGAATTGAAATGCCTGCCACGGCCGCCTCGTCGCGGGCGGCGTGCGCAATGCCCTGTATCGCCAGCGCATTTCTTTCTGAATCGAGGGACGCCGCCCTAGTGACTTATCGACCGGCGGCCGCGGGTGCTGCAAGCGGCCAGGGCTCCAGCAGGTCTTCTTCGTCCACCGGCCAGCCGTTGGCGTCCCCCAGCAGGGTGTCCACCACGAGCAGCGGGCGGCTGATGTTGCCCGCGGGCACCAGGCAGTATCCCAGGACGCGCTCCGCCACGGCGGTATTGCCGTAGAGACCGGCGGCGTCCGCGGATTCATCCAGAATGGAAAGGTAGGCCTCAATGGCCTCGGGCTTGAGGAGGAGCAGATCGTGCGTACGCCCGTCTTTTTGGTACCGGAATGCAGCACAGGCCTCCCGCCGCCAGTCGAGCACGTTGTTAAGCGTCTCATCCTTCTCCGTGGGCGACCACGACGTTGGCGCCGGACGGAACGACGGGCCGGCGGGCCGCGAAGCCGATCCGATGGCGAAATAGCCGGTCGTATCGTCCACCTTGCCGCCGATGGTCAGATCCGCGATGCCGGTCAACTTGCGGAGTCCGGCGGCGTCCAACTCCGGCAGCATATTGTCATAATCCCAATAGACCATGCCCCAGTTGTAATAAGGTCCGACTTCCGGCGCGGCTGCCGGCGGCACTACGCCTTCGGACGGCCGCTGCGCCACGAATGCCAGGCCCGTGAGTGGACGGCCGCGCCGATCCGTGATGCGCAATGAGAAACCCCAGCGAGCGGACGACGGCCCTCTGGGTGACTCGACCACGATTTCCACGTGGTTCCAACCCGCTCGCAGTGTGGCGAACGAGGTGACCGTATCGATGCCGTTATCAATGGCGGGAGATTCGGCCGCGTAGCGCCTGCCCTTGTGAACCAGCCGCCCGTTGACGCGCGCGGCCAGGCCGCGACTCTGCCCCAGGAATAGATGTACGTCTTGATCGTTCGGCGAAAACACCCAGCACTCCGCCGAGGCCAGGGCATGACCGGCCCCGGGAAACAGCCCCGCAAGATCGACAAACGGCGTCGGCGATTCGAAGGTGAGCGGGGCCTTGCCATCCTTGGGCAGCGGATTCAGAACATGCGGCGTGGCGCTTCCGGACGAGTTGTCTGTAATCGGGAACGGGCCGCGGACGGACCAGAACCGCAGATGGTCATTCCGACGCGTTGCGTCCGCGCCGCGAAGCCGCCAGATCATGGCCGGCGTGAGGTAATAGCGCAGGGCGGCCCGACAGGCGTAGCCGAGATTGGGAACCGGCTGATGTCCCGCGCTCATCAACGCCGCGCCGGTGGGCAGGCCCGGTCCCGCTTCGTTCCGCGCCGCGGCATCCGCCAACTGGTTGTACAGGGCGGCGGTGAAGGCGTGAATGTCGGCATCCTCAAACAAATCGGAAAGCCCCATGCCCTTGGGTCCGACCTGACCACCCACCGTCACCGGTTGGCGACCGTGCTCGGTCTCGAGGCGCGGTCTGACGCTGATCAAGCCATCAAACCAGCCGCGCTCCTCGATGATGTCCGGCGAGGGGCCGACCGCGTCCGCATAGTTCACGTAGGGATATTGCGACTCGTTGTCAATTTCAATGAACGACGGCACGAATCGAAGCCGGCTTTCGGTTGTGCCCTGGATCATCCGTGCGGCGAGCAGGAACAAGTTTTTCACCTGCGAGATGTCGCCCGGCTTGAGCGTCTTGGTCTGCTTGACCGGCGCGCCGGCTTCGTCGCCCGTGTAGTCGCGGTTGCGGAGAATGACGACGAGCACATTCCATTCGGTGGTCTCGAGCAGCGCGGTGTCGTCGCCAGCCTCGCGCACCATTTTGAATCGATTGAATGCCGCGGTGATGGCCCGCAACAGATAGTCCTGCACATCGAGAAACGGCGCGCCCATGTGATCGGTCCTCTCGGCCGAGTGAATCTGGCTGGCGACGTCGTCGGGCGCGAGGATGCGGCATTCCTCAAACTCCAGTTTGCCGATGCCGTGAAAGCCGCATTGCTGGGCGTACAGTCCCCAGCGGTAATGCTCAAGAAAACTGCCGCTGATTTTGTAGGGCCGCATCTGATACTTCAGCAGCCGCCGGCCGCGTCGCGCGAACCGCGCGACGTCCGCATTCTTGCTGGCCGCCAGGGCCTGGTATCGGGTCAGCGCCGCCGGGTAGTCTCCGCCGACCTCCAGCGCAAGTCCTTCAAAATACTGCCGGGCATCTGCGTCGTTTGTATTTTTCGCCAACTCTTCCAACGTCCCGCTGAACGCGTTGGGGCACAGCAGGCCCAGTTCCGGCAGGCTCGACACGTGGAAGTCGGCCGCGTCCGGCTCGCCGTCCAGCGTGATCGTCAGTTGAATCATGCCCTTGTCGAAAAGCGGGTTGTTCTCCTTCAACGTCCTGGGATGAAGGACGAAACCGGTCATACGATCGCCGAGCGTCCACTTCGGAAGTTCCTTCTCACCGACCTTGAACGTCAGATCGCACGGCGCGCGACCGGGCTTGGGTGGGTTGATGATCTCGGCCACGTTCTTCGGCGCGGGCACGGCCCGGCGCGGCTTGATTCCCCACACCAGCAATCCGTGGTCAAGGGTTCCGTGAATGTCGGCCGGCAATTTGTAGGTGACCTGCTGCGTGCCCTTGATCAGGCGTGCCGTGCCGACCGGAATGGCCGAGGTATCGGCCCGCGGCGCGGCGAATGCGGGCCAGGCGGCTGCGAAGGTCGCGACGCCCGCCATCAGGAGAAAGAAAGCCCGCGGCCATCGATAGAACTGCTGCGTGCCAATTGCAAAAGGGGATGCCATGTCCGAATCTCTGCTGGGGTGAATGCCAAGTTGCTCGCCAATCGGGCATTGTATTGAATCGGCTCGGTCACGGGGGACTTCCACGCGTAAATTGGCGGTAACGGCCACGAAACAGCATGAAAATGCATGAGGCGTGACGCCGATGCGCGAAAAGGTCTGAATAACCCGCCGATGGGCGAACTCTGCGCGACCCACCTCGGACGCGAACTCCGACAACAAAAACGCCGGCGCCCAGACAGTCTGAGCGCCGGCGCGAATTGACCCCTTCCGGTGCAACCCCGGTTACAGGGGGGTGACCGTCAGTTGGAAGTTGCCGCAATCGCCCGGCGGCACCGCACTCAGTGAAGCCTCAATCGTGATGTATCGCAAAATCGGCACCAAGCCGGCATTCGTGATCACAATCGAGGACTGCTGGCTTCCCAGACCGCAAAATGTGCTGTTGTCGTTGCTGCCGGTGATAGGCCCGGAGCAGCACTGACCGGTCAGGAAGATGTGCGTGTCAAAGTCCGAGCCGCACGTCGAGATGCGCCAACTTCCCGGCGGGAACATCACCGGCACGATCTGCTCCGGCGACGGACGCAACGCACAGTTCGGCCCGGGCGCGCAAGTATTGCCGCTCAAGACCATGGGTGCGATGAAGATCGGATGATCCGCGCAGAATGGCGCCGGCGACTGGACCATGAGCGTGATGTTGCCGCGGGCGGCCGGGCTGCTCCCGAACGAAGCAACTTGCACCAGGTACGTCTCGCCGGGCACCAACCCTTCGACATCCAATCTCGACCGAAGCCCCGCGCCAGGGCAACCGGTCGTCGTCGCGTCATCGTTGCAGGCACGCTCAATCAGTGAGCCGCAGGAACCCGAGTAAATTGCGAGCAGCGTATCGGTCACATTGCTGTCGCATGTGGTCAGCCTCGCAGAGAAGTCGCTCGCCACGAATGAAATCCACATCGCGCCAAATCCCTGCGCAGGCCCGCCCGAGCGGCAGGAGAAGACCGGATCGATCGGATCGGTCTCGGCCAGCGCATTGTTGACCTCGATCGAAGTGTTCACTTCCATCGGGATCGGCGAGAAGCAATCGCCGGTGAAGCCGCCGCACGCGCCGGGGAAGCAGGCCGAGCCATCGCCGTTGAACACGCCGAGGGTTGCCATGCAGGTCGACTGCGTCTCGATCGCACACGCCGGACCGCGGCAGCACGCCCCCAGCGGCTCGACCGTGCAATTCAGCGTCAGCGAGTAACTGCCGCTCGCCCCATTCGCGCCGGATACGGCGATGAGGTACTGCTGCCCCGCCGTGACGGGCCACTCCACGCGCGACTCGACACCGGTGCCGGTCGGGCATGAGCCGTCCATGTTGTCATTGCAGGCGATCTGCGGAGCGCCGGCGGTGCACGCACCATACACCGCAAGCACGGTGTCATAACTGGAGCGCGCGCAGGTCGAGGCGGAGGCCGTGCCGGTGCAGGTCGCGGTGTAGCAATACCAGCGAGTAGGACCGGCCGGTCCGCCGCAGAACGGGATCATGCCGTTGGGCGGCAAGGCCCGATTGACCGTGGTGCCCGCATAGGTGGCGTTGCCCACCGCGATTGGCGACGTGGGGCTGTTGCCGAGCGGTTGAACCAGACGATCGTATTCAATCGCACAGAGGAAGTCCCAGGCTGAGTCGCCGCAGTAGCGATCGGCGCTGCAGACCGCCTCGCATGCCGCGGCGTTTGACGCATAGGGCGTCGTGTGGGCCTGGCGCGGGTCATTCGGGCTGCTCGCGGGGCAGGCAAAGACGTTAAGGCAGTCGGTGCCGGCGCCGTTGTTGGCGAGGGCTAAGTTGACGAAAGCCTGAACATCCAGAGCGTTCAGCTGTGAATCGAAATTGCAGTCGCCGCAGTTGTCGCCATCGCCGTCGCCGAGGATGGTGTCGACCAGCAACGCCGCGTCGGCGGAATGAACCGTTCCATCTCCGTCCATGTCGCCGCGGCAGGTGCTGCAGGGCAGGCCCTCGCACGCGTCGGGAATGAGGTTGAAATTGGTATCTGCCACCAAGCCGGCCGCGATGTCGCATTCATCGGGAATTCCGTTCCCATCGCAATCGACCGCCCCACCCAGAATTTCCTCGCCGTTGGAAATGCCATTGTTGTTGCAGTCGTCAAGACGGTTGTTGGTGATCAATTCGCGTTCCGCGACTTCCTTCAGGCCATGCGCCGCCGGGTCGAAAAGCGAAATCGGGCCGCCGAAGATCACGACGTCGTTGCTGATAACCATGACTGACGGCGGGACAAAGCGATAATCGTAAATGATCTTGATTTCCTTATCGACGCACGGCTGCGTCGCCGGCGCGTATTGCTTGAGTATGATCCTGACCGGGGAGTCCGGGCCATACCGACAAATTGTCGTGATCGTGGTCGTGCAACCCTGTTCAGTGAAAACTTCACCGACCACGCGGAACTCATCCCCGCCCGACGGTGTTATCACGCTGTCGCGCTTCCTTTGGGGACCCGGTGTCTCTGTATCCGCGGAATGTCCCTTGGGATGGGTGCGACCGGTCTCCTCGCCGATCTTGGACCATCGGCCGTTCTTGAATTCATAATTCGCCGGAGGAAACCAATGCGGCACGCCGGGCACGATCATGTCGGAGGCGATTGGACACTCGGAACCTGGAATCCCACCGGGGGGTGCCGCTCCGCCCTTGCCGCCATTGATATGGTGCCTGGGTCTGCCTGCAAGGCCGGCAAAACCGCCGCCGCCGCCGGTGCCGCCGGCAGACAGCCCGCCCAAGCCGCGAATTCCGCCGATGCCGCCGCCGCCGCCCGCACCGCCAAGCCCTGGCCCGCCGCCGCCGCCGAATGACAATCCGGGAACCGCCGAAACGGTCGCGAAGGCATCAATCATGCGATTGGTAACTGCCAGCACGACCTTTCCGGCCGCACCGCCGCTTCCGCCGTCGCCGCCATCCGCCAGCAACTTCGCGTCCCGAATCGGAGGATTCCCGACAACCGTCAATCTTTGGATGGACGCTTCGTTTCCAACCACGACAATGGAGCCGCCCGCGCCGCCACCAGCGCCGCCGCCGCCGCCATCTGCGCCCGACGCGTTGATCGTCGCGCCGTCGAGGCAGATTCGACCCGTCGCCCCGGGCGTGCGGAGTTCAATCGCGCCGCCGCCGGCGCCGCCGACGCCACCCACACCGCCATTACCACCGGGTGCGCCGGGCTGTCCCGCGCCACCGACCGCACCACCCGCCGGTATTCGGCTGGTATGGCCTTTCTGACCTTTGGAGCCTTTTCCGCCTGGAAGGCCATCCTCGCCGGCAGCGCCCACGCCACCCGCATCGCCTTGCACGCCGTTTCCGCCATCCGTGCCGCCGAAGAAATCGCCGGCACCGCCACCGCCGCCGCCGCTGCTCGCAGCGCCATTTGCACCGCCGCCCTGACCGCCGGCCCCGCGTCCGCTTGCTCCGCCACCACCACCGCCGCCGCCCGATGCGCCCGCAGCACCACCGCCTGCGCCGCCGCCGCCGCCGCCGGACCCGCCGCCACCGCCACCGGCGCCGCCACCGCCGCCACCGCCGCCACCGCCACCGCCGGCCACCAGCAAGGTGTCATTCGCGCCGAGCGGTGGAATTAAGACGCCCTGCTGTGACGAAGCGTTGCCGCCCCCTTGTGCCGTGCCACCCACGACGCCATTGGCACCTCCGCCACCTGGGTTTCCATCCGAGCCGGCCGTGCCGTGACCGCCGTCCGCCCCGGGTGTTCCGTTACCGCCAGATATGCCGCTTCCGTTGATCCAGTTGTCATCCACACCGGTCGCACCCGGCTTGCCTGAACCCTTTCGCCGATTGGTTCGAGACTTGCCCGGGCTACCCGGCAAACACTCTTCTCCCCCCTTCCCACCGAATAGCGTCACAAGGCCGCGTTCGCCGCCGTCTCCACCCGCGGCTTGATTGGGGTGCGGAATACCGCCGGCGCCAAACCCACCGCCAGCGCCAGCCGGTGTTGCGCCACCCTGACCGCCCGTTCCACCGACACCGCCGATCGCAGCGCCAAAGCCGCCGAGGCTACCGCTGCCGCCAAAACCACCGATTCCGCCGGTTGAGCCTCCAAACGCGAAGAAACCCGAACTTCCATTCTGACCCGCCTGCCCAGGCTGTCCATTTCCACCGGCGTTGCCGACTCCGCCATCCGATCCGGCAGTGCCGGGACCCTGACCTGGATCTCCGTCGAATCCATCGGAGCCCGGCTGTCCAAGCCCGCCCATCTCGCCATTCATCCCTGCTGACGCCAGACTGGCGCTTGCGCCACCATTCTGGCCAATGCCGTAAGCAACAATTCCATGGACTCCGCCCAAGCCCGGGACAAACCCTCCCGCCGCGTCACCGGCACCACCTGCGCCGCCTGTGCCACCCGGTGCGCCCCCGGGGCCTCCCTCGCCGCCCTCGCCGTGCTCACCGGTGTTACCCGACACACCACTCGCCCCGCCCGCGCCGCCTGCGCCGCCCGCGCCGCCCGTGCCACCCGCGCCCCCGGCGCCGCCGCCGCCGCGGCCGCAGCGCACTTCAAAATTGCCGTTGATCTTGATTAAGTCTGTCGCCTCGATCCGCAGCGCCCGCGCGCCGGATGCGACCATGGTGCGGTCATACGGCACTTCGACCGCGGCGCCGAAGTGATACACTGCGATTTCCTGTCCGATCACCTGCCCCGGCTCGGTGAATATCGACAACCCAGGAATAAACTGCTCCACGCCGTTGAGCAGCAGCCGCGGCGCGGTTCCACCCACACCAGGGACGCCGGTATCAAAGAGATAGCCGTCCTGATCGAGCGAGATGATGCTGCCGGGCAGCGTGCACGGCGCGGCCATTGCGGGCGCCGGCGCGTACCCCAGCGGGAGCATGGACGCAAACCAGGCATAGGCCACGAAAACGCGAATCGCACGGTCTTGGAAGGACATGGTCGCTCCTTTCAGTTCGATCCCGCCGCGCGGACCAATCGCGCGGCGGAACAAATCGACATGTTGGTATCACGACAGGGCGGTAAATCGCCCGTATGGAGCGGATATGCCTGAAAGCGTACTCAATCAGGCAGCCGATTGTCTACTGATTGTGTCCCGAATTCCGATGGTGCTCCGGATGCGCCAATTCACGCACATTCGCCGCGCGTGTTGAGGGGACGCGCTCCGGTCCAAGTGAAGACGGCTCTGCGGACGATTCGGCTATCGGATATTGAAAAAAATGCGGCGTGGCGCGACGCCTACGGCCGATTGAACTCGGCGGCCAGCCAGACCCGGACCAGTTCGGCCAGCGAGTCGATTCCGGTCTTTTCCATGACATGCGCCCGATGGGTCTGCACGGTCTTGTAGGACAGGCCGAAGTCGGCGGCGATCTCCTTCACGCCCTTGCCCAGCACCAGTTTGTCCAGAACCGCCATCTCCCGCGGGGTGAGCGGAGACAACTTGCGGCGGGCTTCGTCCCGAATTTGCTCCGCTGCACGGCCGGTCGAATCCTGTTCGAGCGCGCGGCGAATGCTCGCCAGAAGCGGCTCGGCCCGAAATGGCTTCTCGATAAAGTCGATCGCGCCGTGTTTCATGCAGGACACTGCCATGGGCACGTCGCCGAATCCGGTGATGATGATGATGGGCAGCGCGCGGCCCTTTTCCTTGAGTTTGGCCTGCAGTTCGATGCCGCTCATGCCGGGCATGCGCACATCCAGCAACAGGCAGCCCGGTCGCCCGGGGTCAAACCTGGCAAGGAACTCCTCGGCGGATGCAAACGCCTCCACAGACAAATGCATAGACGTCAGGATGTGCGCAAGCGAGTCGCGCATCCCCTGATCGTCGTCAACGATAAAGACTGTCGGCTTAACCATGACCGGTTCCGACCTCGGTCAACGTCGGCAGCGTCATCCGGAGTGTCGCCCCGCGACCGTCACCACGATCGATCGAAAGGCGTCCCTTGAGGGACTCGACGATGGAACGGCTGATCGCCAGTCCCATTCCCAGGCCGCCGGCCTTGGTCGTGAAGAAGGGCTGAAACAACCGGCTGCGGGCAGCGCTGGAAAAGCCCCGGCCCGTGTCGGTCACCGCCACTTCAACGCCGCCAATTGGACCCAATTTGGTCCGAATTGTCAATTCGCGTTCTTCCGGTGGGGTCTGGTCCATGGCGTCGATGGCATTTCGGATGAGATTCACGAGAACCTGTTCCACCAGGATCCGGTCGCCCAGCACCTGCGGAAGCGATTCACCGAGGTTTTCGGTCACGCGCACGCGGGCCCGTCGAAGGTCGAATTGCAAGAGATTCACCGCCTCGCGGACGCAATCCCCTATCTCGATGGGGGCGACGCGGGGGTCGCGCTTCTGAAGAAATTCTCGAAGCCGGCGGATGATCTCGGCCGCCCGCTCGGCTTGGTTGATGATCTGCTCGATGCTGCCGCGCACGGTGGCGAGATCAGGCGCCGGCTCCGCCAACTGCGTCAAACACGAACCCGCGTAGTTCATGGCCGCGGCCAGGGGTTGATTCAACTCGTGGGCCAGTCCGCCGGCCATTTCGATCATGGTGCTGCGCCGTTGAACGTACGCCAGTTCCGCCTGGCGCTGGCTCAACTGCTCCTGGGCCTTGATGCGTTCGGTGATCTCGGATCGCAGGTGGGCGTTGGCCTGCGTCAACTCCGCGGTTCTCGCCGCCACGCGCGTTTCCAGTTCGTCGTGGGCCCGCTGAAGCGCCTCCTCCGCGAGTTTGCGATCCGTGATGTCCGTCGTGATGCCGGCAATTCGCGTGATGTCGCCCCGCGAATCGAGCACGGGATAGGCCCAGACCGTCACCCACCGCATGCCGCCATCCGGTCTGTTTACACGAAAATCCACCACTTCGCCCTTGAGGGTCGTGTCCTTGCTCACGCGTTTGAGGGTGTCCGCCAGCAGGGCAAGGTCATCCGGATGCACCAGCGCCCACCACGATTCGGGATTTCGAATCAAGTCTTCACAACTCTGTCCCCAGATTTCGGCGTAGGCGGGACTGATGTAGAGCACCGAGCCTGTTGTGGCTTCGATCATCCAGAAGACGATGTGCATTCGGCTGACGAGTTGCTGGAACTGCTCATCGCGCGTGCGCAGCGCCTCGGCCGTCCGGCGGCGCTCGCTGACGTCGCGAAGCGCCACGATGTGCAGTCCGGGCGCCACGCGGCGGGCGGAATATTCCGTCATGCAGGTCTGGCCGCCGGGCTTCAAAAAGACAAAGTCACCGCTCTCGTCCGCCCCGGCCGCCACATACTGGCTGAAAGTCTCTCCCGCGCTGACGGCGTTGATGGGTGTCTCGATGGATGAAATGTGTGCGCCGCAGAACTCCGCCTCCGTTCGGCCGAACATGTCGCAGGCCGCCTGATTGACGCGCAGAAACATGCCGGCATCATCGAGAACGCAGAGGGCGTCTCGCGACAATTCAAACAGCAGGTTGTGACGGGTTTCGACGAGTCGCGGGATGGTGGCGGCGAGTGCATTCTCCGCCGCTTCACGCTCCAGTTGCGCGATCCGCGCACGGCACTGCTCCAGTTCCAGTTGCAGGGGCGCAAGGCTGGCGTCCGTGTCGGACACGGTTTTGGACCCTCGTATTAAAGACCGCGACCGCGAAACAGCGCAGAGCAGACGGTTCCATTATGCCGCGCTTTTCAATTCATGCGATGGTTGTCGACCGCAATTCTGAAATTTACGGGATGGGATCGGAAAGTGACCGGAGGTCGGAGACGCCAACGTCTTTCAGATCGGTTGCGGCAGCGCGATGAACCTGGAGGCCCTGGCATCAAATACGCCGCTGGCCGGGTCTGTACGCCGCATTTCCGACTCGAAGGCCCCGGAGGGGTTGGTACCAAAAAAAGTGCCTCGGTAATAAACCGAGGCATGAGGAAAGGGATACATCCACTCCACCCGAATGTATCGCTGGCCCCCCGCTTAGATCGGGAAGGCTTCCCACTCCCATCCATATCAATACCCGACCCCACCTGGGCGTGTCAAGCGGCAACCTCGTCATTTCCGGCCGAATCGGACAAAATCCGATGGCCCGGTACGGGGCGGCGAACTTTCAATCGCTATGCAAATGTCGAAAGCGACCGGAGCGACAGGCCAGACCCTTGCGCCGGCACCCGCCTCCGCTTAAAATCCGCCATGATGCGTCGGCATGCGGATGCACTTGCATCCACGACACTCGACCCCCCTCGCTCGCCAGTGATCCGAGCCATCGGTAATACCTTGCCTCACGTGATCGACCGCGAATTCACCACCGACGCCGAGAAAGTCAACCAGCGACTATCGCGTGTGTTTGACGACTTGCACGGCGCTCCATCGACGCTGATCGAGGCCATGCGTTACAGCCTCGAAGCCGGCGGCAAACGCCTCCGACCCATTCTCGTTCTGTGGTCTTGTGAGGCCCTGGGCGGCCATCGATCGGACGCGTGGCCGGCCGCCCTGGCCGTCGAATTCGTGCATACCTTCAGTTTGATCCACGACGACCTGCCGGCCATCGACAACGATGACTTGCGTCGCGGTCGGCCGACGAGTCATGTTCGATTCGGCGAGGCGATGGCAATACTCGCGGGCGACGCCTTGCTGGCGCACGCGTTTACGTTGCTTGGCGCTTCACCACTGCCGCCTGATCGCATCGCCGCGAGCATCGCCGAACTGGCCCAGGCCACGGGTCCGGCAGGATTGATCGGCGGCGAAGTGGCCGACATCGAGGGCGAACGGCAGCCTGCCGATGCCGACCGGGTGCGGCGCATACACGATGCAAAAACCGCGCGGCTGATCCAGGCGGCCTGCCGACTCGGTGCGATTGCCGCCAGCGCCTCGCCCGACGCCTGTGACACCCTGTTCCGGTTCGGCAGGCACCTCGGGCTGGCGTTCCAGGCCACGGACGATTTACTGGACGTGCAGGGGAGCGGTTCGGAAATCGGCAAGCGCACCGGAAAAGATACCGCGGCCGGCAAACAAACGTACCCGCGGGCCGTAGGATTGGAAGCCGCGAGCCGCGTTGTGGAAGAGGCGATTGAGCAGGCGGTGAGTGAATTGTCGCCGCTGGGTCCGTCCGGAGCGAAACTCGCCGCATTGGCCCGATTTGTGGGCCGGCGACGGTCATGATTGGAAGTTGCCGCGGAATAACCTGAGACGTGTGTCTCTACGTCGCTCCGCGGCTGGAAGTGAAAATGAACAAGATCCTGCCCCGCATTGAGACGCCGGCCGACTTGCGCGGCCTGTCCATCCCCCAATTGGTGCAACTGGCCCAGGAGATTCGCGAGCGCATCATTCAGGTGGTCGGCAGCAACGGCGGCCACCTCGCCAGCAATCTTGGCGCGGTCGAATTGACCATCGCCCTGCACTACGTCTTCGATTTTCGCCACGACCGGCTCCTCTGGGACGTCGGCCACCAGGCCTATGTCCACAAACTGCTCACCGGTCGCAACGCGCGCTTTGAGACGCTGCGCAAGGCCGGCGGCATCAGCGGCTTTCCCAATCCGTCGGAGAGCGAATACGACCTGTTCCATGTCGGACACGCCGGTACTGCCATCGCGACGGCCGTCGGCATGGCTCGCGGCGGGCAGATGCTGGCCGATCACCGCGCCGTGGTGGCACTGGTCGGCGATGCCAGCATTTTCAACGGCGTGGCCTTCGAGGGTCTCAATCAGGCAGGCGTCTTGAAGCGGCAGTTGCTGGTGGTGCTCAACGACAATTCGATGGGCATCGCCCCGACACAGGGCGGCATGGCGGAACATCTCGCAAAGTTCCGTGTCAGCCCCGTTTACGAAGAAATCAAGAAGCGCGTCAAGAAATACCTGCCGCAGGTGCCGGTCATCGGCAAGGCGGCCTTCGATGCCCTCGATCACCTCAAAGAGGGCTTCAAGGCGACGGTTTCGCCCCACCAGATTTTCGAGCAACTCGGCTTCATCTACGTCGGTCCGACCGACGGACACGACCTGGAGCACCTGATCGAACTCTTCCGTGTACTCAAGGATGTCAACCATCCGGTGCTGCTGCACGCCCATACCCAGAAAGGCCGCGGGGCTGATTTCGCCCTGGCCGAGCCGACCAAGTTCCACAGCCCCAAGCCGTTCAAGGTTGAAGGCTGCCGGGTCGAGGTGCAGACCGGCGGGCGCAGTTTCACCTCGGCTTTTGCCGATGCCGCCATCGCCGTCGCTCAAAGCGACAGCCGTGTCTTTGCAATGACCGCCGCCATGCCCGATGGCACGGGGCTGAGCAAATTTGAAAAGGTGCTGCCCGAGCGGTATCTCGACGGCGGCATCGCCGAAAGCGCCACCGTCGACATCGCCGCCGGCATGTGCAAGGCCGGACTTCGACCCCTCGTGGCCATCTATTCCACCTTCCTCCAACGGGCGTTTGATCAGATTTTCCAGGAGGTCTCACTTCAGAAACTGCCGGTCATCTTCTGTCTCGATCGGGCCGGCCTCGTCGGCGGCGACGGTGCGGTGCATCACGGCTTTCTGGACATCGCTTACCTGCGCGGCTTGCCGGGCATGGTGCTGATGGCGCCGATGGATGAAGCGGAAATCGGCGCATGCCTGCGACTCGCGTTGAAACTGGACGTGCCCAGCGCGCTGCGTTATCCGCGCGACAACGTGCCCGAGCCGATCTTCCCCGGCACCACGCTTCCCGAGTTCGAACTGGGTCGATCGCTGCGGCTGCGCGAGGGCGAGGATGCTACGGTCCTCGCCTATGGGGCGATGTGCGCTCATGCCCTGGCCGCCGCCGACACCCTCGAGGCCGAAGGTATTTCGCTCCGCGTCGTCAATGCCCGGTTCGCCAAGCCGATTGACCGCGAGATGGTGGCGGATGCCCTTTCCCGCGGCGGTCCGGTGATCACCGTCGAGGATCACAGTTTGGCCGGCGGCTTTGGATCGGCGGTGCTTGAGACGGCACAGGAACTGGGTCTGAACACGGCGCACCTCGTTCGCCTCGGACTACCGGTCGATCGCTTCATCGCACACGGACCGCGCGCCGCGCAATTGGCGGAATGTGGCATCGATTCCAATGCGATCGCCGCCGCGGTGCGCAGCGCACTGGCCAGCCACGTCGAAGCCGGCGTTCACACGTAGTTCCTATTCACCGCGTTCGCGCGGCGATTTCCAAAACCCACCCAGCGCAAAAAAGTAGGCCTGGTTGCTCGCGGGGAGCGAGAAACCAGGCCAGAGGGTGGAGTGGGACTGTAAGCGCAGGTCTGTCTATTTCGTCCTGCGATTCAATGCTGCTGGGTTGAGTTCCATCCGGCGGTGTCGCGCCGGCTTGTCCTCACGTCGCGATCAGTTCGCGCTGATGATCGCGGGAGGACACACCAATAATACACCTTCCCGCTGCAAAAGTTCCAGTTGAATCAAGAAATTCTTGATCGCCTGCGCCTTGACCGGATCGACGGCGGACGCGGCTTCCACCGCGGCTGCGATCGTCGGCATCGCGCCAAACCGACCGCCCAGTCGCATGCTGGGCATGCCCGCGTGGACCATCTCGTCCTTATCCTCAGATCCGCCAAAGACTTCGGACAAAATGTCGCCGAGCGTCTTGGGTCGCGGGAACACCCGCAACTCGTACTTACTACCTAATTGTGCCTTGTCGGCCGTATATTTTATGGCATCTGCAAATCCGCCCAACTGATCGATGAGTCCGATGTCGAGCGCCTGCTTGCCCGTGTAAACGCGCCCGCCGGCCAGGGGCTCCAGTTCGCCCTTGATCCGCTTGCCGCGGCCTTCGATCACGCGATCCTTGAACTCGACGTACACGCGGTCCATCATGCCCTTGATGATGGCCCGCTCTTCTTCGCTGAATTTGCGGTTGGTGTTCATCACGTCGGCATGCTTGCCGCGCTTGTACTCGTGACCGGTCACGCCGACCCAGTCCCACAGGCCCTTCGTCACCAGTTTTCCGCCGACCACGCCGATCGATCCGGTGATCGAACCGGGCTGACAGAAGATCGTGTCGGCCATCGTCGCGACGTAGTAACCGCCGCTGCCCGCCACGTTGCCCATCGACACGATGAACGGCCGGCCCGACGCCTTGAAACGCTTGGTCGCCTCGCAGATCACTTCGCTGGCGATGGCCGAGCCGCCGGGGGAATCCACGCGCAACAACAATGCCTTGACCGTGTCATCCTTCGCCGCGGCGTCGATCGCCTTGCGAACGGTCTCGGAACGGGCGCCGTCGCTGCCGCCGAAGAAACTCGGCTCCGATTCGCCGCCGCTGATCGCGCCGTCGACATAGACCACGGCGATGGCCGGCTTGTCTGACTTTGCATCGCCCTTCATCAGGTCGGAAAAGACCTTGAACATGCTGAATGGATTGTCCGGGTCGATCTCCGGACCCTTCTTCTTGCCGTAGCGGCGGACGAACTTCGCATCCTTGCCGTATTGCTTCTTCAGATCGGCGACGAACTCCTCCTTGTAGGCAAGTTTGTCGACCAACTTGGCATCGAGGGCTTCCTGTGCGCTGAGAATGGCGCGGTCCATCAGGCCGCGAACGGCGTCGGGGGTGAGTTTGCGGCTCTTGGCGATCTGTTCCACCATCTGCTCAAAGATGGAGTCGATCAACTTGTTGGTCTGCGACTCGGCTTCCTTGCTTGGACCGGTCAGGTAGAAGGGCTCGCCGGCGGACTTGAAGTCGCCGCAATGCAGGATGTCAGCCTCCACGCCGATGTTGTCCAGCATCTTCTTGAAGTACAGGCTCTCGGCGTACATGCCATGAAAGAAGGCCTCGCCGCGCGGCATCATCACCAGTTTGCTCGCCGCGGAACCGAGAAGCAGCGTCCTCGGTTCCAACGTTTCGCAGTAAATGTAGACCTCCTTGTCGGCGGCCCGCAGCGCCTCGATCTGGGCGCGGAGTTCCTGAGTCTGGGCAAATCCCAGCGCGCTTTCTTCGATCTCAAAGATCACCGCGGACAGATGCTCGTCCGACCGGGCCTCCTTGAGGGTGTTGAGCAGGTCGAACAGGTTGGTCGGGGCGTGAGAACCCAGAAACGCGGTCATTCCGCTCGTGTCGGGCTGCTCGGTCAGAGCGCCTTTCAGTTTGAAAATGGCGATCTTGTCACCTTCGGCAGCCCGGGCCGCCATGGGCATCGCTGCTCCGGCCAACGCCATCAGGCAGGCCGCTCTTGTGATGCGCTTGATGCAATTCATACAAATTCCTCCCAACAATCGCTCGTGTTTCAGGTGTGAACAAAGGCTCAGACAATGCGGCTATCCGCCGGCGACAGGTTCCTCCGCCACCTCGGGGTTTAACGAAATCAGAATTCGGGTCTCACGCGGGTTGCCGCACCTGCTCGAATTGTTCGAAGTGGGGCCAGAGGGGCTGAAATGCGGGCTGTCGGCCGGCCTCAGCGAGACACCGGCCGGGCTGAAGCCCGGGGCTCTTTGAATCGATCGCGTCGTTGCCGTGTGGCGCCAAGGCGTTGCGGTGCCGAGGAATTGCGAAATTCCGCTTACGTCTCGCGGGGGTTCGGCCGTTCCTCGGCGCGGCCCAGACCCGGCGGCGGCGTACCGCCGAAACCCTTGATCGACAGGTTGTCCTCGGGCTTTTCGTGGGCGTGCACGGCGAACATTTCCACCCGGACGATGTCCTCAAACGGCACGGTCACGATGAAACAGCCCACGCGGTAGGCCTCGTCGGCGGGCATGCACTCGAAGGTGAGCGAGGTGGTGGTTTCCCGGGTGACGAGTTCCTTGATTTCGTATGAGAACCCATCTCGCAGGTAAAGCACCGTGCGCAGTTCCAACTGATCCATGAACTCGCGGCGGGCCTTGGAATCGGGCTTGTCGTCCGGTCGGCGCGCGGCGGCGCAGCGTCGGCGCGCCTCCTCCAAATGCTCCTGATAAGCCCCGCGAAACCACCAGTCGTAGTTGTAGGACATGCTGCTTGCGCCTCCGTCTGCGTACATGCAGAAACCCGTATAGAAGCATCGGGCGGAGGTGTCAAATTGGGCGCGTATCAGCGCCAAATCTGGAGGCGGCCGCGCAAGCGGTGGAAGCCCGGCCCCCGTCGGCCCGTTGTTGCTCAACATTCATGCGCCAGGCCCGGCGGACGGGGTGTTCCGCCGGGCCCTGGCTCTTGGAGGAAGAAGCGTGTGAGTGATTGCTCGTGCGCGAGTCTGCTTGTGGCACCGGCCAATGGCCGGTGTGTTCCGCTCATGCGAGAATCCCTTCTCGCACGCACCATCGTGGGAATCCGTTCCCACGTGTGGTTCATCGCTGGCCGCTCGTGCGGGAATCCCTTCTCGCACACACCATCGTGGGAATCCGTTCCCACGTGTGGTTCATCGCGGGTACTTACACAGGAATCGATTGTCGCCGCAGCGACTCCCTGACCTGCAACGGTGGGTGCGAGAAGTCCGCCGAGGCGGATCGCACCAGCGGCGTTCACCGGACTGAGGACAGTCCGGCTCTGACCGTCGACGCAGCATTAATTGTTACGGCGCCAGCAATGCGTTCACCAGTGCCTGGATGTCGGCACCGTTGACCTGTCCGTCGTGGTTCACGTCGGCGGCGGCGGGCGGCGGGTTGATGGTCAGCGTGGCCGTGGCGCTGGTGTCGCTGCCGCATGCGTTGGTGACCACGCAGTCGTAACTGCCTCCTTCGACAAATGTCACTGTGTTCAAGACAAGCGTATCGGTCGTCGCGCCGCTGATCGTGCCGCCGCAGCCGACCGGTCCGTCGGTGAGGTTGACGTTGTTCTTGCGCCACTGGTAGGAGAGCGGCCCGGTGCCGGTCGCGACGACGGTAAGCTGCGCCGAGCCGCCGAAGGACGCGGTCGCCACCTCGGGCGATTGCACGACATCGACGGCATCGCATGGCAGGTTGTATCGGGCGATCCAAGCTTCGCGATTCCCCTGAGGATTGGTCCCGGTACCGCAAATCGATACAGTTAGCCCGTTTCTGACGATGTCACTGGCCTCATTTAGCGTCCACCCCGAGGGAACTGTCGCACCCGCGACATTCAGTAGGTCAGCTAGGCGATACATAGTCAACGTTTCATCCCAGAGTACTGCTTCTTGCCCGACGGACGACGTCCCAAATCCCACGATTAAGGTGCCATCGCGTAAAACGCGGAGAGCCCCGCTTTCAATGACCCCGCCGGGCAAATCCCCAAGATTCGTTAACCCGGTCGTTTCAGTCCAGCGGAAAGCTAGCGTGCCCGCGTCCGAAGTTCCGAGTCCAACAACGACCGTGCCATCGTCACTTACCCCATTGCCGTGTGAGTAAACTGCTCCGCCAGGAAAGTCGCCGAGAATCAAGAACCCCGTGCTCGACGACCAACGGTGCGCTTGGCGTTCTAGGCTGACGATGAGAGGCCCGGTCATCCAGAGGCCATTGCGCGATGACCGATGGCACCGCGTCTGCTCAGCCTGTGATTAAAGAAGGGTCCAACCACTTGATGGTGACCAACTTGACAGTTGCGCGCCATCAGCACCGGACGATGCACCACCAATGAACTGGGCATCGTCGGAAATGGCGCTGATATCACTGAAGTAAAGTCCGCCCGGTCGATCACCGGCGCCGACCATACCACCCGTTTGGGTCCACACGAATCCCTCCAACAGTCCTAGGCCGGGTACGCCATCGCCGACTACGACGCTACCATCTGCGGAGACCGCATCAGCTTTGCTCTGAAAAGCGCCACCAGGCAAGTCACCGAGGCCGAGAATCCCTGTGTCCGCGCGCCATCGGAACGCTTCGAGACCCGCAGCGGACTTCGACTCGCCAACGACGGTAGACCCATCAGACGACAGGCCATTGGCAGAACTCTCGATGATGCCGCCCGGCAGATCGCCGAGGCCCTGGAAGCATGGGGGCGTCGTGCATTGTGCATTGGCGGGTTGCGAAGTCACGCCGGCCAGCACGACAGTTACGCTCATCGCGGCAAGACGAGAAAGCCGCTGCCTCCCCTTCTGCTCATTGTCAAAAGCGAATCCCTTACGGCAGACGGATCGCATCGCCGGCCAGCGCCATGCGGCGAATTGCAATTGCCGAAAGGCGTCGGAATACGAAGATACCCGGGACCACAGCGCCATATTCTCTACCTCCATTCTCTCGGCCAGCTCATTCAACGAGAGGCTCTCAAGAGGTGGAGAGGAAAGCCAGGCATAAAGCGCCGTCAGAATCGCGTACTTTAGATTCGTGATTTCGAGGTTAGCGCTTCGACGCGAGGAACGCGGGGACGGAACTGGCGAATCAGAATCGGCGCGGGGCAGCGCGGCTATGTAATTCCGAAGCATCGTGACCAACGATGCCGGGTTGTCCGCATCATCCAGGCTTGTACGAATGAGAGCGCGGCGCTGGCGGCCGGAGAGCGAGTTCCACCAGTCGTCGGCGGCAGCGCAATACTCCTCGGCGACACGGGCCGACTTTGGAAACCTGCCAACCAGCCGGACATATTCGCGCACCGCGTCGGGGTTCCCTTGCTTCGCAAGCAGCCGTGCCAGTTCCAATTGCGGGGGCCCAAAATCGGTCAGCGCCCGATAAGCCGCGATCGCTTCGTCGGTGTGTCCTTCGGCCGCGAGGAGCCCCGCGTGAATGCGCCCCGCCGCGCCGAGCGGGTCACGCCGAGGCAATTTCTTCGATTCCTCCAGCCAGCGCCGCGCCCGCTCGGCATCGCCACATTTGGCTGCGGCGTCAGCCAGGTATTCCATGAGAAAGCCGACGCCGGGAAAGGCCTCCACCGCCTTTTGCAGACGCGGATAGGCCCGCCCCGCCTGATCGTCAAACAGGTACAGCACTCCAAGGGCCGCATCCACCAAAGCGTCCGGCTCGGTCAGTGGATCACGTGCCTTCTCCCATGCCGACCAATGCTTGATGGCCGCAGTGGAGTCATGGATGAGGAAGGCGTACAGCCCCTGATTGCGCAATGAGAAATCAGTGGTTTCGACCGGTGCCGCATCTCTGCTGTCAATTTCCTCGAGCGCCAGACGGACAACGGCGCGTTCGGCCTGCAGCGATGCGTCGTACGGCGACAAGCGTAGCGCGGCGTCGTACTCCGCGAGCGCCCGCTCGTATGCCGCGCGACGCTCATGCAAATTTGGCGAGCGGCCCGGAGTGCCCGCACCCCAAATCAGACTTGAGGCGATGCCGTTCGCCTGGATTGGATCCAGCAGCGCCAGACGAGCCTCGCGCACGTGGCCGGCCACCCAGCCCGGAAGGAAAAAGACGTAGGTCACCGCGGCCGCGGCGAGACCGAGCGCGACAAGACCGCCGAATGCCATTCCGAAGGCCGCCGCGCGATTGCGGCGCACCAGCTTGATCGCACGGGTGATGGGTCCGGCCCGCCGCGCGTGAATCGGCAGCGACTTCGTGAATCGCTCCAGATCGTCGGCCATTTCCGCTGCGGTCTGGTAGCGCCGCAACGGATCGGCCTCCATGGCTTTCGCGACAATCGTCTCCAAGTCGCGGGGAACGCGCGGATTCACCTTCCGCAGCGGCGTGGCCGCGCCCGACTCGATGCGCCGCAGCATTGTCGCGGGGTTGCGGGCCTCGAATGGGAGTCGCAGTGCCAGCGCGTGGTAGAGCGTGACGCCGAGGGCGTAAATGTCGCTGCGGGCGTCGACGCCCGAAGCCGGGGAGTGCGGGCGTCCTCGCCCGCCGTGGGGGATTGAGTCCGTTTCCGGCGGACCAGAGGTCCGCACTCCCCGCACGCCCTCACCCTGCCTTCCTTCATCCCAGCCGCGTCCCCGCTTGCCCTCACCCTGCCCTCTCCCGGAGGGAGAGGGTGCGTCGCCGCGAAGTTGCTCGGGCGGGGCGTAGGCAACCGTGCCGGCGAAATGACCGGCCTGCGTGTAGACGGACGAATCCAACTCGCGGGCCAGGCCGAAGTCGGCCAATAGCGGCGTGCCGTCGCGGCGGAGCAAAATATTCGAGGGCTTCACGTCGCGGTGGAGCAGGCCGGCGGCGTGGACGGCTTCGAGGGCGCGTGCGATGGCGAGACCGATGCGACATGCTTCGGGAATAGAAAGCGACGAAGCGACGGAGCGGCTAAGCGACGAAGGGGTGGCGGCATTAGATTCTTTCTCTTCGTCGCTGCGTCGCTTCGTCGCTGCGTCGCGACCTCGCATCATAGTTTCCGCATCAATCACCTCCGCCAGCGAGAAGCCATCGATCCATTCCATCGCGTAGGCGTACACTTCGTCCTGATGCACCACGTCGTGGACCGCGACGATATTCGGATGCCGCAGCCTCGCGATCGCGCTGGCCTCGGCGAGGAATCGTGCACGGGATCGCGGCGACAGCGCCGCGCCGCTCGGCAGCACCTTCAGCGCGACCGGACGTCCGCCGAGCGAATGCTGGCGGGCGAGATAGACCGTGCCCATGCCGCCCTGGCCGAGTTGTTGCAGAAGCGTAAACCCCGCCAGGGTCGGCAGCGGTTCGGGCGAACCGACGGCGACGTGCCGCGCCAGATGGACCAGTCGCTCGACCTCGGTGCGCAGGGCCTCGTGACCGGCGACCAGTGCATCTATTTCCGGAATCAACCCATCCTCGACCAACCGCACGGCGCGCTCGAAGACCTCATCCAGGAAGTCCTGGGTGGACGTGTCCGCCCCGAGGGCGTCGTCGGGGCGGCTTGAATCAGGCGTCGTGGAGTCGTGCGTCATGGGCCCCTCCGTGGCACGCTAACCCGATGGAGAGGAATTCACACTTGATACCGCCGCGTTTGTCTGCGCGACACGCGTGCCGCTGGCCAATAACGCGCGCAGCCGCCGCTCGTACAACTCGGCCCCCTTGCGGAAGCGATGCCGCACCGCGGATTCGCCAATGCTCAGACGCATGGCAATTTCCTCCAGGGGCAGTTGATCGAACAGTCGCAACCGGACGACGTCGCGCAGTTCGTCGGGCAGTTGCGTGAGGGCCTCCCGAATGGCCTGGGCCTGCTCGCGAAACATGGCGATGCGGCTGGGCGTCGAGGAATCGACCGGCCCCCAGGCCGATTCACTCGCTCCGGACGGCATGGCCGGAAACGCGGGCACTGTCTCGCGCCCGCCGCCGCGTTTGGCGGCCGACAGCCGATCGGCGGCTTCGCGAATACGATTGTCAATGATGGAGAGCAGCCACGAGCGAAAACTTCGCAAACCCCGCCATTCACACGACTGCCGATCACGCCAGGCGTGCAGCAGGGCATCCTGGAGGATGTCCTCGGCGGCATGCGCGCGGCGGAGGGCCTCGCTCATGCGCGACTCGATGACCACGAGCAGCGACGCGGGCCCGACGGCCTCGATGAGCGCATTCCAGTCTCGCCCATTCTGCGAGTGCAGCGGATTGGCCCCTGATGTCCACATGGCGCCGCGATGCCTCGTACACGTCAAACCGATCCACCGATCAGACAGAACGCGTCATTTTAACGGATTCACAGGCCCGATGTCGCCAATTCAGTGCGCCACAACCGAAGGGAAACCGGGGTTGCGATGGCCTCCGTCTGCCCGCTCGCCGGAGAGCCAAAACACGGCGTTCTGGGAACGTGCGATAAGATCCGCCGCATGTCACCCGCCGAATTGACCCATCTGGTGAAACGGTGCGGCGCCGACGCCGGCTTCGACCGTGTCGGCATAGCCGCGGCCGGGCCGCATCCTCGCGGAGACTACCTGCGGGATTGGCTGGCGGCGGGTCGGGCCGGCACGATGGGGTACTTGCACCGGCATGTCGAGTCGCGCATTGATGTTCGCGCCTGGCTGCAGAATGCGACACATGTCATCGTGGTGACGCTGAATTATCGCCAACGGTCGCATCACCAGCCGGACGCGCGGGCAGGCAGTCCATCGGGCGTGCCCGCGTCGTCGCTGAAACCGCACGCCGGTGCATCCGACGCGCCCGGCCGAATCGCCATGTACGCCTGGGGCGAAGATTATCACGTCGTGATGCGCGACAAACTCGAAGCCATGATCGCCGGACTGCGCGGCCGAATTGACTGCCCGTTCTTCGCGCGGGCCTGCGTCGATACCTCTGCGATCACCGAACGCGAACTGGCCGCGGCCGCCGGCATCGGCTGGATCGGCAAGAATACGCTCGTCTTGAATGAATCCGACGGATCGTATTTCTTTCTCGGCGCGATCCTCACTGACCTGCCGCTCGTGCCCGATCCGCCGGCCACCGATCACTGCGGCACCTGCACGCGCTGCCTCGATGCCTGCCCCACCGGGGCGTTTCCGGCGCCATATGAAATGGACGCGAGCCGCTGCATCTCGTACCTGACGATCGAACACCGCGGCGACATCGACCCGGCCCTGGCCGCGAAGATGGGCGACTGGCTCTTCGGCTGCGACATCTGTCAGGATGTGTGCCCTTTCAATCGCAGGGCGCCGGAGACGAACGAACCACGATTGCGCGCCGGCGGGCACAACGCCCCGGCCAACCGGGCTGAGGACAGCCCGGCTCTGCTCGACGCAAGCCCGCCGCTCAATGCAGATCCGCAGCAACAGCGTGACCCCTCCGATCAGAGCCGGACTGTCCTCAGTCCGGTTGCAACGCGAGGAATCCTCAACGCCGCGGAAGTCGCCTCCTGGTCCGACGCCGAATGCCGCGCATTCACCCGCGGCACGGCCACGAGCCGGGCCAAGCCCGACATGTGGCGGCGGAATGCACGGATCGTGCTCGAGAATCGTGCTTCGCCGTCCTGCCAGCCGACGCCAATTGAACCCTGACGCCGCCTCCGCTACCGTGACGCCGATGCCGCAGACCATCGCCATCCTCGACTTCGGCGCGCAGTACGTGCAACTCATCGCCCGGCGCGTGCGCGAGAACCTCGTCCATTCGCGCATTTTCCCCCCCACCGTCAGTCCTGATGAATTGCGACGAAACGACGTGATCGGCGTCATCCTCTCCGGCGGCCCGGCCAGCGCCTACGAAGGCGCCGCGCCGCAGCCCCACGCCGATCTGCTCGACCTCGACGTACCCATGCTGGGCATCTGCTACGGCATGCAGGCCCTCTGCCAGCGCCTCGGCGCGAAGGTCGCCCCCGCCGCCGGACGCGAGTACGGGCGAACCAGCCTCACCGTGAAGCACGCCGATCCACTGCTCGACCATGTTCCTAAGACTACGAACGTCTGGATGTCCCACGGCGATCAGGTGGAGCCGCGCGGCGACGAATTCGCCGTTCTCGCCGGCACCGACAATTGCCCCGCCGCGGTCGTCCGCCATCGCGCGCGGAAAATCTGGGGCGTTCAGTTTCACCCCGAAGTCACCCACACGCCCGACGGCGCGCAGATCCTGCGCAATTTCCTCTACGAGATCTGCGGCGCCCGCGGCGACTGGGGTCCGGGCCCGATCATCGACAACGCCGTCGCCGCCATTCGCAACGCCGTCGAGCCCGACGCCCAGGTGCTCTGCGGCCTGTCCGGCGGCGTCGATTCCGCCGTCACCGCCGCGCTCATCCACCGCGCCATCGGCGATCGGCTGACCTGCATATTTGTCGACAACGGTCTCCTTCGCGCCGGCGAGCGCGACCGCGTCGAGGCCATCTTCCGCGGGCATTTCCGCATCAACCTCGACGTCGTCGATGCGTCGAAGCGCTTTCTCGATCGTCTCGCCGGCGTGATCGATCCACAGGAGAAGCGCATCCGCATCGGTCACGAATTCATCGAGGTCTTCAAAGCCGAGGCCCGCAAATTCCCCAAGGCCCACTACCTCGCGCAAGGCACGCTGTATCCCGACGTCATCGAGTCCGGTCACGGGACGTCCGGCGCCTCCGCGAACATCAAATTGCACCACAACGTCGGCGGCCTGCCCGCGCAACTCGGATTCAAACTCGTCGAGCCGCTGCGCGATCTGTTCAAGGACGAGGCGCGGCGCATCGGCGAATTGCTCGGCCTGCCGCCCGAGATCGTCTGGCGGCATCCGTTCCCGGGACCGGGGTTGGCGGTGCGGATCATCGGCGAAGTGACCCAGGCGCGATGCGACCTGCTGCGCAGGGCCGATCGCATCGTCATTGAGGAAATCTCCGCCGCCGGCTGGTATCACAAGATCTCGCAGGCACTCGCCGTGCTCCTGCCGGTCAGCACGGTCGGCGTGATGGGCGACGGCCGTAGTTATGCCGATCAGCACGTCGTCGTGGTTCGCTTCGTCGAATCGACCGATTTCATGACCGCCGACTGGGTTCACATCGATCCCGCAGTGCTGGGCCGCATCTCGACTCGCATCACCAACGAGGTGCGCGGCGCCAACCGCGTGGTCTACGACATCACCAGCAAGCCCCCGGCAACGATTGAGTGGGAATGACCGCCGGCGTTGCCCCCTGCCCCCGCTCCGTTGCTTTTTCGCAACCTGTCTATCGGACCGGTCACATAATTCCCGCCCTGCCCAATCGGCCCGGCCGCCTTTGTCGCTGGCACTCCGGGTGCATCCATCGCCCATCGTTCGCGAGGGATTCGTCGATCGCCGGCTATCGGACCTCGACCGTGTCCCCGCCAAGTGCATACAGTCCGTAGACGGGCTGACTGAACGGTATCGTGACATGTGTCGCCAAAAACATGCCCGCCGACCGTCTGGTGAGCAGGCCAACTGGGGGGAATTGCCATGATGAGTCGCCGGTTTGTTACTGGTTTTGTCGTCGCCGCGCTGTGCCTCGCCGTGACCGCCATCGCCCCCGCCCAGACCGCGGGCATCAATTACAACTCGGATGACGATGACTTCGGCGGCGCCGTCGGGCGCAACTGTCCCACCCTGCAGGACAGGGCCTACATCGTCGATCGCATTGCGCCGACGCCGTTTCAACTGCCCGTGTTCAACGCTGAAAATGCAGACGTGTCAATTTATCAATACCCCATCGGCGGCGATATCGTCCAGACCGGCCCGTCGCAACTTGATTACGTCTTCGTGCCCGACGCCTCCTTCGACGGCCGCGCCACGGTTCGATTTCGCATCACGCCCAAGAATGACTGCGACGGCAGCACCAACGTCGGCAGCATCGAACTGCTCAGCGGCGTCGCCCCCGTCCCGACGTTGGGGGTCAATCCGCACAACCACCTTCGCGCCTGCGGCATCGGCGCGTCGCACGTCATGATGCTCGCCTCGGCCGGCGCCATGCTGGTCTTTGCCGTCCAGCGACGCCGCCCGACCCGGTCGAAGTAACCGCCGTCCCGCCCGCGCCCGGCCGGTCGAAACATCCCCGCCGCGCACCCCATTCGGGACGCCCAGGGCATGACGACTCGCCCATGCTTCGGTAATCGCACAATTGCAATTGTGGATCGGATGGCACAGATCGACGTGCCGGGCCCGGCCACGTTGACACCCGCCGCCGGCCCGCTAAGCTCTAGGACTCGCGACCGCGCGACCATTGGCCCCTAGTGTAACGGTAGCACGACAGACTCTGGATCTGTTTGTCAAGGTTCGAATCCTTGGGGGCCAGGTTCCACTCACCTCTTCTGTCATGGAGTCCCGGAGCCTGCTTTCGTCGCGGCGGCGCTGCCCCCTCCTGATGTCGCGTCATACCCTCCTTTCTTCGATGCGCACCGTCCACGCCGGGACGTTTGCAGGCTCGCTCGTCGATTCGGTTCTGACCTGCGCTTCGGGTGAATCGCGAAATTCATGCTGCTTTTCGCCGGGCATGGCCACCCCGTTCCTCCTGGTGTCACCGCGGCAACCGGTGCGGGTCTGACATTGAGAACGCGGCGGCCCTGAGCGGCAGCCGGGCATCCGGGAATCGCCATTTCGCAGTGCGAGGCCGCTTTCTATGATCGTTGCGTGGATCGGGGTTTGGGGGAAGCGGGAGTCGGTGTTGTGGGATGTCGCGGCATCATGATCGGGTTCCTGACAGTTTCGCTCATGGCGCTTGGGCAGGCCGCCCATTCGCAGACCGTGCCGGTGTCTCAGCCTGCGGCCGACGATGACGACGGAGCGCCGACGACCGCGCCGGCGTCGACGACAGGACCGGAGTCGGCGTCGACCCGGCCCGCGGAGCGACGGCTCGGGGCGTATCAATCGAGCATCCACGGTCTTCTCGACCCCATTGCAGTCGCGATCGACGACAAGAAGCGGATTTACGTCGCCGAGGCGGGCCGGCACCAGGTCGCGGTCTTCGATCAACTGGGGGAGCCGATTCAGACAATCGGCCGCAGGGGCTTCGGCGAGGGTGAATTGCACGGTCCTGCCGGGGTGGCCGTCGCGCCGGACGGACATGTCTATATCAGCGACAGCGGCAACCATCGCATTGCGGTGTTCGATCGTTCGGGGCGATTTGTCCGACAATGGGGCGGCTATGGGACCGCGCCGGGCCGGTTGATTCGACCGATGGGCCTGACCATAGCCGGAGAGGGCGTGTACGTGGCGGACGCGGGGAACGATCGGGTCCAAGTCTTCGATCGACAGGGCGCCACGGTGCGATGCATCGGTGAATGGGGTTTGAAGGCGGGCCAGTTTCGACGGCCGATCGGCGTCGCGGTGGATCGAGCAAGGCGACTCTACGTGCTCGATCGCGACAACAACCGGGTGCAGGTGTTCGATGGCGACGGCGGCAAGCCGCATGCATGGGGTGAATGGGGGCCGTATCCGGGCATGCTCGGCGCACCGCGCGGCATTTGTCTTCATGAAGGCCGCCTGTATGCCGCGGACACATCCAACCACCGCATCCAGGTGCTGGATCCGCGCGGCCGCGCCCTGTACCAATGGGGGATTCACGCATTCATGCCGCGCGAGGGCGATGGGAAACTGCATTTTCCGAGCGCGGTCGCCGTCGCACCGGACGGCGCGTTCGCGGTTGTCTGCGAAGGCTTCGAGAACCGATGCCAGATCTTCGGTCGAATGCCGCCGGGCGAGATGCCGCCCACGAGTCCATTCGTTCAGAACGACCCGTCGGGTCAGTCGCACTTCGGCGTCTCGGTGGGGCTGAGCCGCCGGCTGGTGGCGTTGAGCGAGGAGGAGATCGACCAGGTCTCGATTCACAATCTTGTGGACGGCGCGGCGGTGCGGATTTCGATGGTCGGCCAGCATGGCGTTCGACCGGGCCAGTTCATTCGTCCGACGGGTCTGGATCTGGATGCCGATCGATCGATGCTCGTCGTCGGGGACGCGGGCAATCGCCGCCTGCACGTCTTCCGACTCAAGCAGGATCCGCCGGGATCGCTTCGGTTCATTCCGCAAATGGCGGAACTGACGCGCTCGCTGGACTTCGCGGCGCTGCGACCGACAACACCGGGCCTGCGCGATCGGCCGGTCATCGAACCCACCTTCATCCGCCGGGGCGCGAATGAGACGCTGATCGTTCTCGATGCGATTCAATGCGTGGTCGTGGTGTTGGACAAGGAACTGAAGGTGCAGCAGGTATGGCCGATGGCGGAGGATCAGCCGCCGTGGGTTCTTCCGACGGATGTCGCGCTCGATGCGGCCGGCAAGACCGTCCATGTCTGCGATGCGGGGCGCGGTGCGGTGATCGCGTACACTACGGAGGGTCGACGGCAACGCGAATGGAAGGCCGACGGTCTTTCATCGCCGGGCGGCGTGGCGGTGGGGTCAGACGGCACGCTCTTCGTCAGCGACGAGTTCGCCAACCGTATTTTCAAGTTTGATGCGCAGGGGAAGGTGATTGGCGCCTGGGGGACGCAGGGTCTGGGGGCCGGCCAACTCCATCGACCGCGCGGGCTGGCGATGACAGACGCAGGCGACCTGCTCGTCGTCGATCACGGCAATCACCGCTGCCAGTTGTTTTCGGTTGACGGAAAATATCGGAATGTCTTCGGCGCCACGTTCTTTGTCCGACCCGCCCTGCGAGGCGAATCTGAGGGAAGCAATGAAGAATAGCATCGCGATGCTCGTTTTGGTCGTCGTCGCGGGGTGTTCAAGCCCGGGCGGTTCGGGCACGTCGAAACCGGCGAGGCCGGACAGCGCGCCGGCGGAATCGCCGTCCGCGGCGGAGACGATTCGAATCACCGATGCGGGCAACACGTTTCAGGTCGCATTCCGGCCCGATCCGCATCCGATTGAGGCGTCGAAGCCGTTTTCGCTGCATGTCGACGTGTCGCGTCGACCCTCGGGTGCGCCGATCGGCGAAGAGGCGTCACTGGTGGTGGATGCCGCCATGCCGGAACATCGTCACGGCATGAACACCCAGCCGCGCATCACCCGGGTCGGCCCGGGACGATTTCTGGCCGAGGGCATGTTGCTGCACATGCCGGGCCGGTGGGAACTCTATTTTGACATCGTCGAGGGCGCCGTGACACGCCGCGCGACGTATGTCATTGAACTGGAATGATCCGGCCATTGTCTGCACGTCGGCGAAACCTGGTGGTGTGCGGGGCGGGCATCATCGCCTGGGCCGTTGCGGCCTGCCAGCCGCGCGAGGGCCCGCCCGGCGCCGGCGCGCCATCCACCGCGCCGGCCGACGCACAGATCGATGGATTCACACCGCAGGAGATTCGGCGGATACGGAGCCATTCTCCGCTGCCGCCGGTGCAGGACCCCACGAATCGCCATGTGAATGATGCGGCGGCGGCGCGATTGGGGAAGCGGTTGTTTTTCGACGCCCGTCTCTCATCTAATGGCCAGATCAGTTGTGCCACCTGCCACGATCCGGCCCGCGGATTCTCGGATGGGAAGCCGCTCTCGGCAGGACTGGAGACCGGTCGGCGGCATACGCCATCGCTCTGGAATGTTGCGTACAACCGCTGGTTCTTCTGGAACGGCCGGGCCGACTCGCTCTGGGCGCAGGCGCTTCACCCGATCGAGAGTCCGGCGGAGATGGGATTGAGCCGGCTGTCCGCGGCGCACCTGGTGAACGAGGACGCGGCACTGCGGGAAATGTACATTCGCGTCTTTGGAGCGTTGCCGGCGCTGTCGGATCGGGCCCGATTCCCCGCCGCGGGCAAACCGGCATCGGGGGCCGATCCGGATGCCGATGACACCGCCTGGGCGACCATGAGCGCGGCGGACCAGGACGCGACCAATCGCGTTTTTGTCAATATTGGAAAAGCGCTGGCTGCATACCAGGCCCGGCTGGTCAGCCGGCGCTCGCCGTTTGACCGGTTCGTGGAGGGGCTGTCCGCGGGAGACGAGCGGAAGATGGCGGCACTGTCATCCGCCGGGCAGCGGGGCCTGAGACTGTTCGTAGGCAAGGCGAATTGCCGGGTCTGTCACATGGGGCCGAACTTCACCGACGGCGAGTTTCACGATACGCGCATTCCGCCGCGCGACGGTCAGCAACCGTCCGACCCGGGCCGCTTTGCGGGCGTGGACGAGGTGATGCGCGACCCGTTCAACTCGATTGGCCCGTTCAGCGATCAGCCGAAAGGTTCGGTGCTGCCGTTCCTGGTGAACAACCCCGAAAACTGGGGGCGGTTCAAGACGCCGACGCTTCGCAACGTGGCCCGAACCGCTCCGTACATGCACCAGGGGCAGTTTGCAACGTTAACTGACGTGGTGAAGTTCTACTCAACGCTTGAACAGGCTACGCCCGCCGGCCACCACGCCGAGACGATTCTGCAGCCCCTGTTCTTATCCGACGAAGAAGTGCGCGACCTCGTCGGGTTCCTGGAGAGCCTGACCGACGAGGCCATCGAACCGGAATGGCTCAGCCCGTGAGGATCGCCGGGCCGGGAGGCTGCCCGGTCGGAATGTCGTCAAGCCTCGCCCAGTTCCCCGATACCGATCCCGGAAGACCAGGGTTTCCGGTCGATGGGATTTTGTGTTCGACCCGGCTCCAGATAAGATAAGGGTGGTGGAATGTTCAAGTGGGAGCGCGTCCTCTAATCCAATTTCGGCGTTCTCTCGCGTGACGCGAGGTACCGATTACATGAAACTGCCGATTGCAGTCGCTGTCTGTCTATTTACTGCGCCCGTCCTCATGGCCCATCCGGACGATCCCAAGATCCGGGATCGCCAGCCGCCGTTTGTCGGGCCGAGTTACCGACAGGCGTTCGACGGGCCGATGCCCTGGGGCGGACCCGGCGGACCGCCGCCTTTTGTCTCAAAGGGCGTCGAGTTGAAGAGTTGGATCACCCTGTCGGATTTCGCCGGCCTTTCGGGTCAGGCGCAGGACAGCGGCAACGACTGCTGGGGCTATACCGCGCCCTCGGGCCGCGAGTACGCCATCATGGGGCTGTATTCCGGCACCGCATTTGTCGAGGTGACCGCGCCGGACAACGCGCAGTATGTCGGCTATGTCGACGGAAACAACAGCCTCTGGCGCGATATCAAAGTCTATCAGCACTACGCCTACGTTGTGACCGAGGGCGGCGGTGGCATTCAGGTTGTCGATATGTCGAACATCGACGCCGTCTCCAATCGCATCGCGCTGGTCAACACCGTGACGACCGACGGCACGATACCGACGACCGCCACGCATAACGTCTTCATCAACGAGACCAGCGGTTACCTCTATCGATGCGGCGGCGGAGACAATGGACTGCGCATCTACAGTCTTGCGAATCCGACGGCGCCGCTGCTGGTGGGCCAGTGGAGCGACCGGTATGTGCACGACTGCCAGGTGGTGAACTACACCACGGGCCCCTACGCGGGGCGGGAAATTGCAATCTGCTGCACGGGTTTCAACGGCGGACAGGTGCAGACCGGTCTCGATTTTCTGGACGTCACCGACAAACAGAACATCGTGAACATCTATCCGTCCCGGGTCTTCTGGTCGAATCCGGGATACTCGCATCAACTTTGGCTGTCGCCCGACCGGAGTTATGCCTACGTCAATGACGAACTGGACGAGGGCAACTTCGGCATCAACACGCGCACGATTGTGGTGGACACCCGCTTTCTCAAGGACGCCGGCGTTTCGGCGCCGTCCGTCGTTTCGAGTTTCTTCGCGCCGACGACCGCGGTCGGGCACAATCTGTACACCCTGAATGATCTCATCTTCGAGGCAAACTACCGAAGCGGGCTGCGGATCTTCTGCGCGCAGAACCCGAGCATGCCCACCGAGATCGCTTTCTTCGACACCTATCCCGGCAGTGATGCGGCGAATTTCAATGGCGCCTGGAGCAACTACCCCTATTTCCCGAGCGGAACGGTCATCGTCTCCGATCTGGAGCGCGGACTGTTCGTCCTGGATGTCAGCCAGGCCAGAAACACACTGCTGTTCGCGTTTCCTCTGGGTCAGCCGCAGTTTGTCGCGCCCGACGGAAGCACGTCGATTCGGGCCTCGGTTAGACCCGCGGACTGCGGAAACACCACGATTGAGCCGGGCAGCGTGACGCTTCACATTGATGATGGCAGCGGTTTTGTCGATGTTCCCATGGCCGATGTCGGCGGCGACGAATTTGAAGCGTTCATCGGTGCAGCGCCGTGCGGCCAGTATGTTTCGTATTACGTCAGTGCCCGAAATGCCAACGGCGAGACGTTTACGCACCCGCCGGCGGGCGCGGCAGAGCCGATCGTCACCATGCGCGCCTTTGGCGAAAACACGCTCCTCAACGATAACTTTGAGACCGACACCGGCTGGACAACCGAGGTGGACGGCGCGACCGCCGGCGAGTGGCAGCGCGGCGATCCCGTCAACGACCCAAACTGGGCCTACGATCCAGCCACGGATGGCGACGGAAGCGGCCAGTGCTGGCTGACCGAGAATGCGCCAGGGAATACGGATGTAGACGGCGGATCGGTGCGCCTGATATCACCCGCCTTCGGCGCGCTGCCGACGCCCTATCGAGTCAATTATCTGTATGTGATTCGAATGACATCGCCCTCGGCCGGCGACGGCCTTTTTGTCCACGCCAGCAGCAACGGCACCGCCGGTCCGTGGACGCTGGTGCGCAGTTACGTTACCAACGGCGGTCTCACCTGGCGTTCCGACCAGATCGAGTCCACCGAACTGACGGCCCTTGGCGTCGCGGCCACCGGTAACATGGCGTTTCGTTTCACGGCGGCCGACATCAATCCCGGTGCGATTGTCGAGGCCGCGCTCGATGGATTCTCAATTGTCACGCTCGATTGCGAGCCGCCCTGCCCCGGCGCCGATGGTGATCTGAATGGGGACGGGTTCGTGGACGGCCTCGACATCATGACATTCACGGCGGCCGTCAACGGCGTGCCCACCGCGGGCGAGATCTGTCGCGGCGACTTCAGCAACGACTCGACCCTTTCGGCAGCGGACGTCGCCGGGCTGGTGGCGGCATTGCTGGCGCCTTGACTTCGAGCGCCTTCGGGCAGCGCGAGACACGACACGCATCTGAAGCGTGCGGCGCATGGGCGCGATTGGGGCAGCCGACGCCGGTGAATCCACGTCCTGTTCAGCGCCGATTATTCCTTGGTCAACTCACTTCGAGCGGCGGTAGAATCCGACTCCGCTCGTCGACCGAATCTCATTTCACCGTGCGAGCGGGATGCAGCAGCACATGAGCCAATTGCCGATCATTTCGTCGCGAAGCCCGTCACGGCCGGACTGTGGATGCCGCGCGGCTCAAAGAAGGCGGGACCCGTTCATGCGAATTGCGCCGTTCTTGATCCTGCTGATGGTGTCCGGAACGATCACGGCGGCGACCGCCGATCCCGGACCGGCTGAACGCCGCATCGAAAAAGACACGGTTCAACTTGAGAATCAGACCCTGAGCGTGACGTGGCGAGTCGGATCGACAGGCGTTGAATGGACGCAACTGGAAAACAAGCGCACCGGCTCTCGCGTCGCCCCTTCCGCGCCGGCGTTTCTGTTGATGACGCAGGGCGCCACCGGGCCGGCCGCGGTGGAATGGAAATCGGTTGCTCCGCCGCGGGTCGTGGCACTGACGCCCGAATCCGGTTCATCGCGCCGCGCCGATCAACTGGCTGGATCGGGCGTGGAGGTGGAACTGCGTTCTCGCGATGGATTGAGCTGTCTGTGGCGGGCCGAACTACGCAATGGCTCGCATTATGTGCGTCAGCGGGTGACGCTTCAGGCGATGGAGGGCGATGTCGATCTCGAGCGCGTCGTCCTGATGGATGCGGAGATTCCGCAGGCCGAGGTGAGCGGTTCGTGTCCCGGTTCGCCGATCGTCACGAGGGACCTGTTCGTCGGATTCGAACACCCCATGAGCCAGTCGCGGGTGGAGAGGGGTCGCGCCGACGCGTGGATTGCACGGGCACTGCCGCTTCGCAAGGGCCAGTCGGTCGCGTATTCGGGCGTGATCGGTGTCGCGCCGCGCGGCCAGATGCGGCGCGCGTTTCTGGCGTATGTGGAACGCGAGCGGGCCCATCCCTATCGGCCGTTCCTGCATTACAACTCGTGGTACGACCTCGGCATGTTCACGCAGTTCGATGAAGCCCAGTGTCTTGATGTCATCAGGGCCTACGGACGCGAACTGGTCGAGAAGCGCGGCGTCAGGGTCGATTCATTCCTGTTCGACGATGGGTGGGACAAGTACGAGTCGATGTGGGAGTTTCACAAGGGTTTTCCGAACGGATTCCTGCCGCTGAAGGCCGAAGCCGCGAAGATCGGATCCGCGCCGGGCGTATGGCTGTCACCGTGGGGAGGCTATGGCGATCCGCGAAAGCGACGATTGGCGCATGGCAAGGCGAACGGCTTTGAAGTGGACGATCAGGGCTATGCGCTTTCTGGTCCGAAGTACTACGCTCGCTTCCACGATGTCACGCTGGAGTTCGTCACCCAATCCGGCATCAACCACTTCAAGTTCGACGGCACCGGCAGCCCCGACAAGATGTGCCCCGGCAGCGCATTTGACAGTGACTTTGAAGCCGCGATTCAACTCATCGCCGACCTGCGCGCCGCGAAGCCCGACCTGTTCATCAACCTGACGACCGGCACGTGGCCTTCGCCCTTCTGGTTGCGACATGCCGACTCCACTTGGCGCGGCGGATCGGATCACAGCTTCACCGGCGTGGGCAGTGATCGACAGCGATGGATCACTTATCGCGATGCCGACACGTACTCTGGCGTCGTGCGGCGTGCGCCGCTCTATCCGCTCAACTCGCTCATGCTGCACGGCATCATTCATGCGCCGCACGCGCACAAACTGTCCACTGACCCCGGCGGCGATTTCCGGGCCGAAGTGCGATCCTATTTCGGCAGCGGCACACAATTGCAGGAGTTGTATATTTCCCCTTCGCTGCTCACCAGGGAGAACTGGGACGACCTCGCCGCATCCGCCAGGTGGGCACGCGACAACGCAGACGTATTGGTCGACTCGCACTGGGTCGGCGGCGATCCCGGCAAACTGGACGTGTACGGCTGGGCCGCATGGTCGCCGCGCAAGGGCATTCTGGTTCTGCGCAATCCGTCGGATCGCCCGCAGGCCTACTCGGTGGATCCGCGACTGGTGTTCGAGTTGCCCGACGATGCGAGTAAGACATTCGTCGCCATCGATCCATACGCCCCTGGCTCTGACAAGCCCGGCTCGGAATTTCCCGAGGGCCGAAGCCGCGTGATGGACCTGGCGGCATTCGAGGTTCGCGTGCTGGAATTCTCAGTGAAAGGAAAGTGATGCGCCACGCTGCACGGATGGGCGGAATTGTCCTGTTGCTCTGCGCGGCAGCAACGCGCGCCGCCGAGCCGATTCGGGTGGCGTGCGTCGGCGACAGCATCACTTTTGGCTGGGGCATCGAAAAGCCCGACGTGAACAGTTACCCCGCGCAACTTCAGGCACTGCTCGGAAGTGATTTCCGCGTCGGAAACTTCGGGCATTCAGGCGCCACCCTGAGCCGGGCAACCGATCGACCCTACTGGTCTCAGGCGGAGTTCAAACGCGCCCGGGCGTTTGAGCCGCACATCGTGGTCATCATGCTGGGCACGAATGACGCGGTGCCGAGTCGATGGGACGCCGTCAAGCATGAGTTCGTTCCGACATTGAAAGAGATGATCGCCTCTTTCCGCGAGGGCGCAGGCCGGCCGCGCGTATTCGTGTGCCTGCCGGTCCCGAGTTTTGAGTCGCGCAAGCCCCAGATCGAGTCCGGCGTCATTCCGCTCGTGCGCCAGGCCTGCCGCGAGGCCGCCGCGCCGGTCATCGATCTGTTCAATCCGCTGACAGGCCGCGATGCACTCTTTCCAGACCGGCTGCATCCCAATGCGGCGGGGGCGCGCCTCATGGCGGCGATCGTGCATCACGCGATCAGCGATCCGGCAAGTCGAAAGAAGAACTGGCGGCTCATCTCGGTCGACAGTGAGGCGCGCGCCGAAGGCCCGGGTCTCCATGCGATCGACGGACGCGCCGACACCTACTGGCATACTGCCTACGGCGAGACCACGCCGAAACATCCCCACGAACTGGTCATTGACCTGGGCGCGGTGCAGCGGCTGTACGGTGTCAGTTACCTTCAGCGACAGATCGGAGTCAACGGGCGGGTTCGCGATTATGAGTTGTTTGCGGCGCTCGATGCATCGGGTCGAGGCGTGAAGGTCGCGGCGGGGAGGCTCGTCGCTCGAACGGATGAGGAAGTCGTCTTCTTCGACGACCCGGTGAACGCGCGGTATCTCACGTTTCGGGCCTTGTCGGAAGTCAACGGCGGACCGTGGACAAGCCTCGCTGAACTGGACATTCTGATGGCGCCGTCCGGGCCGGACGCGCCGAAACAACCGACCGTCTCGCCCGCACCCCGGGCCGATGCAACGCCGTCGAAAGACACCTTTGAAATTGGCGCGAGTGACTTTCTGCTGAACGGCCGACCGTTCGTCATCCGCTCGGGAGAGATGCACGCCGCCCGCGTGCCGCGCGCCTATTGGCGCCATCGGCTGGAGATGATCCGGGCGATGGGTTGCAACACGGTATGCGCCTACCTCTTCTGGAACCAGCACGAGCCGCGCGAAGGGGAATTCGTCTTCCACGGTCAGGCGGATGCCGCCGAATATTGCCGACTGGCGCAGGAGGTCGGCCTGAAGGTGATTCTGCGACCCGGTCCGTACTCGTGCGCCGAGTGGGATCTCGGCGGCCTGCCGTGGTGGCTGCTCAAGCACTCGGATATCCAACTTCGTTCGCGCGACCCGAAGTACCTTGAACCGGCGAAGCGGTATCTGGCGCGGGTGGCGAGAGAACTGGCCCCGCTGCAGATCACGCGCGGCGGCCCGATCATCATGGTGCAGGTCGAGAACGAATACGGCAGTTACGGCGATGACAAAGCGTACATCCGGTCGCTGCGCGATGCACTGTTGGAAGCCGGCTTCGACGTGCCGCTGTTCACCTGCGACGGCCCAAGTCAACTCAAAAATGACACGCTCGACGACACGTTCTGCGTCGTGAACTTCGGAAGCGATCCGATTGCGAACTTTAAGGCATTGCGCGAGATTCGCCCCAGGGGTCCCCTCATGTGCGGCGAGTATTACCCCGGCTGGTTCGACAGTTGGGGCAATGCGCATCACACCGGCGACACGGCGCGGGTTGTCCGCGAATTGGCGTCGATGCTTGAAAATAGACAATCATTCAGTATCTACATGGTGCACGGCGGCACGTCGTTCGGCATGACCGCCGGCGCGAACAGTCCGCCGTTTCGGCCCCAATCGACCAGTTACGACTACGACGCGCCGATCGACGAAGCCGGTCGGGCGACACCGAAGTTCCAGGACCTGCGTTCGCTCTTCGCGAAACACCTCAATGCGGGTGAGACGATTCACGATCCGCCGCCCGCGCCGGGAATCATCGCCGCACCCGAAATTCACCTGACCGCAACCGCCGCGCTGTGGGATCACCTCGGCGCCGGTCGCAAGGCCGCCCGACCCCTGACGATGGAAATGCTCGATCAGCCGTCCGGTTTCATCGTCTACCGAACCGAACTCCCGGCAGGCCCCGCCGGGGAGTTGACGCTTCATGGGGCGCATGATCTTGCACGAGTCCATATTGACTCGAAACTCATCGGCGTGGTCGATCGGAGATGGCGACAGAAGACTGTATCCATTGACGCCCGGTCGAAGGCGGTGCAACTGGACATCCTGGTGGAGGCGTTCGGGCGGGTGAACTTCGGCGGCGATCTGCACGACCGCAAGGGCATCACCGATCGCGTGGATTGGACGGTCGGCGATTCGACGATCGAACTGTCGAACTGGACGATGTTTCGCCTGCCGATGGATGCGGAAATGTTGAAGGGGCTTCGGTTCCGCAAGCCCGCGAGCGCAGAGGCGGGCCCGTCTTTCTATCGCGGCGAGTTCGAGTTGACCGACATCGGCGACACCTTCCTGGACATGCGGAACTGGAAGCGCGGCATGGTCTGGATCAATGGTGAGAACCTGGGGCGCTACTGGAACATCGGTCCGCAGCAGACGCTCTACTGCCCCGGCTGCTGGCTGAAGACCGGGACCAATCATGTTGTCGTTCTGGATGCCGTCGGCGGCGTGGAGCGGCCCGTGCTGCGCGGATTGGATGCGCCGATCCTCAATGAAGTACAGGATGATCCCAGTGCGCCGAAGCCGTTGCGGCGGGCCGGCCAGACGCTGGCATTAGGGGACGCCAGGCCCGCGGGTCAGGCCACGTTTGACGCCACGGTGAACTGGCAGAAGGCGACGTTTGAATCCGTCAGAGGTCGATATGTCTGCATCGAGGCGCTGGACGCCCAGCGCGGCGATGCGTTCACGACCTGCGCGGAACTGCGTGTGCTCGATGGCGGGGGGCGGGAAATCCCGCTTGAGCGCTGCCGGGCGATCTATGCGGACAGCGAGGAGTTGGATGGCGACGACGGCGCCGCGGCGAATGTTCTGGATGGCAAGCCGGACACCTTCTGGCACACCCAATGGCGGCGAGGCCAGCCGAAGCACCCGCACCACCTGGTGATCGATCTCGGGCGTGAAGAGACCGTGACCGGCGTGCGTTGCCTGCCGCGACAGGACAGTCCGAACGGGCGAATGAAGTCGATTCGCGTCTATGTAAGTGTGAGCATGTTTGAGGGACTCTGATTGCCCCCAACCGGGATGATCCTTGAAGTCCCCGTCGAGACAATCGACGAAGCCCGCGCGGCAGTTGACGCCGGCGCGGATCGGCTCGAACTCTGCGCCTCGCTCGCCGTCGGCGGACTAACGCCATCCGAAGAGACCATTTCGCAGGTTGTTGAATGGACGGCAACCGTCCCGTTCGTGGTGATGATTCGTCCGCGCCCCGGCGATTTCGTGTATTCCGCCGGCGAGGTCGACGCGATGAAACGATCGATCGAGATGGCAAGCATTTTTGGCGCCGAGGGCGTCGTATTCGGTGCACTGCGGCGAGACGGAGCCGTCGACCTCACCCTGTGCCGTCGCCTCGCCGAAGGTTGCTTCACGCCGGACTGTGTGTTTCATCGCGCCTTCGACCAGGTGCCCGACTCAACGGCCGCGTTGGATCAACTCATCGAACTGGAATTCACCCGAATCCTGACCTCGGGCGGAGCGGCCAGCGCCGCGGACGTGACCGGCATCGCGCGCATCGCTCGACTCATCGACCGAGCGGCCGGTCGAATCGACATCCTCCCGGGCGGCGGCATTCGACCCGCCAACGTGGCGTCGATCATCAAGGGAACCAGTTGCACATCGATCCACAGTTCCTGCCGCGTCCCGACCGCCGGCGGATCGCGCCTTGATCCGTCGCTCGTCGCCGAATTGCGCCGCGTCATCGACCACCTGCCTTGACACCGCCGCACACGAGTGGGACGGTACATTCGTGGTGCGGGCTTCCAGCCTGCCAAAGAACTCAGGAAGACTGCAGGCAGGGATGCCTGCACCACAAGCATGGTCGCCGCCTTCTCCTATCCCATCGACGGCTCCATCATCGGCCTCTACCTGCTCGTGACCATGATCGCCGGGATCATGGTGCGCAAGTACGTCTCGAAGGTGGACCACTTCCTCGTCGCCGGACGGGAGATGAATGTCTATCTGGGCATCGCGTCGCTCGCGGCCACCGAGTTCGGCATCATCACTTGCATGTACACGGCGCAGAACGGATACAAGTACGGCTTCGCCGGGGCGACGCCGGGCATCATTCAAGCGGCGGCCATGTTGGTCATTGGCGTCACCGGCTTCTGCGTAAAGCCCCTGCGCGACTCCGGCGTTTTGACCATTCCCGAATTGTTCGAGCGCCGCTTCGGCCCGCGCATTCGCTGGCTGGCCGGCGTGGTGATTGCGCTGGGCGGTCTGTTGAACATGGGCGTCTTCCTGCGGGTCGGCGGCGAGTTTCTCGTGCTTGTGGTCGGATTCGATGCCCGTTACCTCGAAGTGACCATGACGGTGCTGCTGGTCGCGGTCTGCGTCTACACCGTTCTCGGCGGCATGTTGTCCGTGCTGATCACCGATTTTCTGCAATTCGTGGTCATGAGCGCGGGCATGCTGACGGTCACCTACCTGGTGCTCTGGAAGATCGGGTGGAGCCGGCTCGTCGGCACCGTCGAGACTAACTACGGCGCCGGTGGATTCAATCCGTTCGTCAATCCGGGCATGGGCTGGTCGTTTGTCATCTTTCAGATCTTCATTCAGACTGCCGCGACGCTGACCTGGCAGGCCGTCACCGCCCGGCTGCTGTCGGCCAAGGACTCCCGTACCGGACGCCGCATGTTTGCCGGCACGGCGATTTTCTTTTTCTGTCGCTTTCTCATCCCCGGCCTCTGGGGCATCGCGGCCCTGGCCATGCTCACGGACGCGTCCTTTGCCCATCTCTCGCCCGACATGCAGTCGCAGCGGTCGCTCTACGCCATGCCGGTGTTTCTTGCCACATTTGTACCGATCGGGCTGATGGGCCTATTGGTGGCGGCCATGCTGGCAGCGGACATGTCCACCGACTCGTCCTACATGCTCACTTGGGCCGGCGTGATCTACAACGACATCCTCGGGCCCTTCCGGCGCGGACGTGTGGTGAGCGAGAAGCGCGGGCTGCTCTGGAACCGGATGATCGTCGCACTGATCGGTGTCTACCTGCTCTTCTTCGGCCTGTGGTACAAACTCGAAGGCGATCTGTGGACCTATTGCACAATCACCGGGTCAATCTACCTGGCGAGCATGTCCACGCTGCTGATCGCGTGCTGCTATTGGAAGCGGGCCAACAGTTGGGGCGCGGCTGCAGCCATCGTTTGCGGGGCGGTGTTTCCGATTGCGTTCCTGGTGATGGAAAAACTTCCGGCCACCAAGGCGCTGGCCGCGCAAATCGGCCCGAACTGGTCCGGCATCGCGGCCTACGTCGCGGCGGCGCTGGCGATGGTGGTGGGCTCATTGCTCAAGCCGCCGCCAATTCGACTGGCGGGATTTCCGGTGGAGGTCGGGTCATGAGTGGGCATACAATCTGGTTGATACTGACGGCCGTAGCAATTGTGTGGTATTCCACCGTGACGATCTTTGTTGCCGTGAAGGGCGTCAGAGACATTCGGGGCATGTTGCGCCGACTCAGGGGGCCATTGCCATGAAGGCGAGATCTCGAATTACCCTGGTCGCCACGTCTCTCATGGGCGCCTGTTGCAGCGCATCTCAAGCGCAGGCGATTCAACTTGCCGAGGCTGCGATCATTCCCAGGCCGACACGCATCACCGCGTCCCCGGGCGAATTTCAATTCCGCGACGACACGTTCATCGTCGTCGATCCGGAGCCCGAGTGCAGACGGATCGGCGAACTACTCGCCGATTACATCCAGCAGGCGTGCGGCCTCGAATGCAAAGTGATGGACGTGTCCGGAGGCTCGTTTCCGGAGAACGACATTCGAGTCTCAACCAAGAGCGGCGACTTGGGGAATGAGGCCTACACACTCGAAGTCCTGAATAATGTGGTTTGGCTGACAGGAGAATCCGACAAGGGCCTGTTTCGCGGTGTGCAGACTTTTCGACAGTTAATTCAGGATTCTCAAAGGGTGCCGCTCAACTCGATACGAATTCCCTGCATCAAAGTGACCGACAGCCCGCGTTTTCGCCATCGCGGCATGCTGCTCGATTGCGGGCGGCATTTCATGACCAAGGACTTCGTGAAGCGCTACATCGATTTGCTGGCCTATCACAAGATGAACGTGCTGCACTGGCATCTGACCGAGGATCAGGGCTGGCGGATCGAGATCAAGAAGCACCCGCAACTGACGGAGGTTGGGGCGTGGCGCAAGGCGACGCGCGATTCCGAGCAGCCGCGAGACGGCCGGGGACGCTACGGCGGATTTTATACGCAGGACGACATCCGAGAGATTGTCGCGTATGCCCAATCGCGTTACATCACGATCATTCCCGAGATCGAGATGCCCGGTCACAGCCTTGCGGCCCTGGCGGCCCGGCCGGACCTGTCCTGCACCGGCGGGCCGTTCGAAGTCGGCACCGAGTGGGGCGTCATCGACGACGTGTTTTGCGCCGGGAACGACGCCACCTTCGAGTTTCTGCAGGACGTACTGACCGAGGTGGTGGCGCTCTTTCCCGGTGAGTACATCCACATCGGCGGCGACGAATGCCCCAAGGCGCGATGGAAAAAGTGTCCCAAGTGCCAGAAGCGCATTCGCGACGAGAAACTCAAGGACGAGCACGAACTGCAGAGTTACTTCATTCGCCGCATCGAGAAGTTTCTCAACTCAAAGGGCCGCCGCTTGATCGGATGGGACGAGATCCTCGAAGGCGGCCTCGCGCCCAATGCGACCGTGCAGGCCTGGCGCAGCATGGACGCCGCGGCAACGGCGGCCCGTGCCGGTCACGATGTCATCGTCTCGCCGACCAGCCATTGCTACCTCGACTACGCGCAATTCAGTCCCGATGGCGACATCACCAAGGCCTTCGCGGTCGACAAGGTGTTCACGCTCAATCCGATGCCAAAGGGCATCGACACCCGACAGGAGAAGCACATCCTCGGCCTGGAGGGCAACATATGGACCGAGCGCGCCCCGCAGGAACTTGTCGACAGCCGCGTCTTTCCCCGGCTGTGTGCCCTGGCGGAGATCGCATGGTCCCCACCCGAGGCGCGCGACTGGGTGGAGTTTCGCGGTCGACTGCGGATGCACCTGCGGCGTCTGGACGCGCTCGGTGTGAAGTACTTCATCGATCCGCCGCGATATGCATCGGGCGAGTCGACATTCACCGGGCATACCGACGTCGCACTGGAGAGTCCGGTCATGGTTGGGCGGATCCTCTACACGCTCGACGGCACCGAACCCAATGAACGCTCGCCGAGGTTTGAGCGTTCGCTACGTTTGAACGACACCACCGTGGTTCGTGCGCGGCTGACCCTCGACAACGGTCGGATGAGCGACGTCGTCTCGCGGTCGTTTCGCAGGATGGAGGGCGACAAGACGGTTGAACCGGCGTCGACTCAACCGACGTCATCGGCCGTCGGAAATGAGGACAAGTGACGTTTTGCGCCTGACAGGCCCTGGCCATCGGCATGTACTCGACACCGCACTTGTCCTGACAGGGGTACTTCGAGAATCCCCCATCGCTTTAACGGCGGGCACGAGATTTTTCGATCACTGTTTCAAAATCGCCGCGATGCCGTTCAATCTCCTGCAGTAGTTTAAACTGAACACGACAGCGATCGAGATTCTGTCCCGGCCGCGCTGTGCGGTAATACGAATCCCCCAGCAGGTAATCCGTCAGAAAGCGAATGCCCTGTTCGTAGGCGATGACCATGCCGGCGAGCACAAGACGATCTCGCTCCGCGGGCGTGAGAAAGTCGCGCGTCGCCGCCAGGAAGCCGCGCGCCAGCCCTTCGAACAGCGCGGGATCGATCCGCACGCGCGAATGGTCCGGCTCATCCTCGGCCGCAGGGAACATCATCGTCCGCATCATGTCGCCGAAGTCAAAAAGCACGGTGCCGGGCATCACCGTGTCGAGGTCTACAATGCAGAGCGGCTCGTCGGAGTCGATGTCGAAAAGAACGTTGCTGAGTTTGGCATCGTTGTGAGCGATGCGCATGGGCAGTTCGCGGCGTCGCAGCGGCTTGATCAACTCATCGGAGAGTGACCGTCGCGAAAGGGCAAACTCGATCTCGACGCGAGCGGCGCATGCCCGATGATGCGAATCGGCCGGGATGGCCTGTTCCAGCGCGGCGAGCCGGCGGGGTGTATCGTGAAAGTGCGGAATCGTCTCATGCAACATCTGCGACGACAGATCGGCCAGCATCGCGTGAAATTCACCGAAGGCCTGCCCGGCCCGCTCCGCATCAGCCGGCGTTCGGGGGAACTCGATCGAAGTGGATCGCTCGATGAACCGGCACATGCGCCAGCAAGACCCATCCGGTTCGCGGTGAAACAGCGGCCCTGCCCGCGTGGGCTCGTACACCAGCACACATCGTTCAAGTTCGGTCGGACCTGACCATGATCGCGAGCGCCGGATGTGGTCCGTGACTCGGGCGAGGTTGTCCATCAGACCGGCGGGGTCTTTGAAGATATCTGTATTGATTCGCTGAAGCACGAATCGGCGCGGTCCGTCCGCGGTGTGCAGCGCGGCTATGTACGACGCATGAATATGACCGCCCGGCATCGGCGCGATCGAATCGAGGTCGCCGTCCGTGCCGAACATGTTCACGATGGAGCGATGGACCCTGAAGGAAATCCCAGGTCGATTCGCATCGACTGGGCTTGGGTACGCCCCGGCGTTCGTCAGGGCGGCAATGTGCTTGCGAATCGCAACCAGGTCATCGCGATGGGTGACTCCGCACCACGGCCCGGTCCAGGGAATCACGCGCACCTGCGCCTGACCGGAGTGAACGAGCGAGCGAATCACGACGGGTATCTGAAATTCCGCATCCGGCGAATCGGCGTGGTCGTGCAGAAATTGGTCGAATGCGGCACGGAGCAGGGAACGCAATCCGGGACGGAAGGCCCACAGATTCATGGAAACCCACTCGTCGCCGGTGAGTGCGTTGCGCCGGCCGGCGGCATCGAGTGCGACGATGTCTCCGCCATCGCGCCGGACTTCCGGCAACTCGTCGATGTCAGCGAGCATCGCATCTGCATTGAGCCGGCACACGGCGCGTGAGACGCCGCCCGCCTCCGGCAGCGTGTCCCGCAGGCGATACGCGATCAGTGCATGCGCGTCCGCGTCATCGGCGCTGCCGCGCTTCAAATGCTCGACGGCGGCGGCGATGGCGCCGGCGCCGTAAAAGTCGTCGGCATTGGCGACGACGATTGGGCCGCGCACGGACTCGGCTGCCGCCAGCACCGCGTGGCCGGTTCCCCAGGGCTTGCGTCGATTCACCGTCGGACGCGACACGATGGGCGATTCGTCGAGCCGCTGGTGAACGTAGGTTACGTCCGCGCACTGCTCGATGCGGCAACCGATCGACTGTCTGAATTCCGCCTCCGTCTCCGGTCGAACCACAAGCACCACCCGCTCCGCGCCGGCACGGATTGCGTCATGGGTGGTGTATTCAAGAATGGCCTCACCCCGCGGACCGACGGGTTCAAGTTGTTTGAGCCCGCCAAAGCGGCGCCCCACGCCCGCGGCAAGCAGCATCAACGTGACGGACGCCAACGCAGTGTCTGCAGAATCGCCATTCGGGTTCGTGACCGCATCCATGCCCAAGAATCCTACCCGCGGGCATCAGCGGCAGGCAGCGGCCCGACCGACAGTCATGGCCGTTTGGATGAAGGAGTGAAAGCGGGCGACCGGAGTCGAACCGGCAACGTCGGCCTTGGACGCCCCGCGATGCAGTTAGCCGATTGGATCAAAAAGACTGTGATGACAGCGGTTTAGCGACTTTCATAATCTTCGCAAATCGTCGCGTTTTGACGCGTTTTGTCGCATCTTGTGGTAGTACTACCACTTTGATTTTGAGGCGCCATCACCGAGTCGTTTCGTCACGTGGTGAACGCGTTGTACTGCTCGCCGGTTCACTCGAACCGGCCAGATTTGGCGGAGCCCAGTCGCGGACGGGCCTGGAACGAATGCACTCGCGCCAGTGGGCTGCCTCGGCAGTTCGGCCGGTGGATTCGTAAAGACCGACCAGGCAGCGTGCCGCGATAAGCCGGCATCCGACGTAATCCAGGTTGAATCCGATGAGCCCTTGCCCCTCAAGCAATTCCGATTCGGCTTCATCCGTTCGGCCTGCGCGAAATAGGCAATCGCCCAACCAGACTCTTGCTACTCCGGTCTGAGCGACCGCCGTGGGCGATGTCCTCCCTTCGTGGCCGATTAGCGATTCGCGCAGAGCGGCCTCGGCTTCATCCAGGCGACCGAGCTCCGTCAACGTCACGCCGATTTCCCGCAGGCAATTCCGGAGTTCGGTTGAAGCGGCCGGTCGGGTGCGTTCCTGCCTGATAAGAGTCGTCAGGATTTTGAGTGACTCTTCGAGCGCCGCACGAGCGCCGTCCGCGTCGCCGACTTTAGCGCGAAGCACTCCGAGCGAAACCAGCCAGCCTGACGCCCACCGATGGGTGTCGCCGGCATGCTGTCTAAACAGACGTAACGCGTCCTCCGCGATTGGAATGGCGTCGGCCCAGCGTTCATGAAAGCAGATTGAGTGGTAGAGAAGCGTGATCGCACGGCGTTTATCATAATCTCGGACGTCAGGGTTGACCCGGTGGTAATCAACCAGGCGGCGATACAACGCCTCGGCTCCGGCGTAATCCGCGTCGAAGAACCGTTGCTCGGCCAGCGCCGCGATGGCTTGAACAGTTTCCGGGTCAGGTGATCCCTCTTGTTTCACTTGCGCGTCAAACGTCTGGGTCAATTGAACGACCTTACTCTCAGGCTCGTTCGCCTCACTACTTCCGTCGATTTCGACCGATGTGTTGTCTGGCGGCAACGAGCCGGGCGGGCCCCATTCGCGAAACGGGAGCCGCGCGACGCAGTCGCGCCAATGCGCGGCTTCGGCATTCCGACCGGCGGCTTCGTAATGCTCGATCAACGCCAGCACCGCCAGGAATCGCGCTGGCATGTAACTCGGATCGCGCGTGAGCGCTTGGCCCTCAATGAGCAGCCGTTCGCCTTCGTCGGCGCGACCAGTGCGCAACAGGCACTGACCAAGCGTGATCATGGCGAGCCCGGTCCGCGACTTGCCGAGTGCATTGTTCGGGTACTTGTGCGCATTACATTCGACAAGTGCCCGCTCCGCCTCTTCCAGTCGGCCGAGTAGAAGCAGGGTATGACCCATTGCCGCCAAACGCATGCTCGCGTGGTCGGATTTGTCATTGGCCTTTCGGTCCTTTGCGACCAGCGCGGCGAGGATCGCGAGCGCCCCCTCAAACTGCACTCGGGCGCCAGTTTCGTCACCCGTTCGACGCAGCAACTCGCCGCACCAGAAAGTGTCGGCTGCCGTGTATCGGTGGTTCTCGCCATATTTGCGGCGGTTGTACTCCAGGCTGCGTTGCATGGGGGCGAGGGCCTCGGCAAATCGGTACTGAAGCACCAGTGGACGAAAGAGCCACGCATCTGCTGCAATGCTCCGTGCATAGTCCGAATCCGTCGGCAGAATTCGACAGATTTCCTCGGCCCCACGGTAATCCGCCAACCAGACCCGGGTCCTTATCACCGAGCCGCCCGCATCAAGCGTGATCGGATGATCGACGCCGTGAGTCTGCCGGCACGCATTAAATGCCAGCACCCAAAAGGGCTCAGCCTCTCGCACGCGCTCCGCGACGTCCAGCAGCCTGGCCAATTTGCCGGCCACGGCGATGATCGACCAATGATCGTCGCCTACCAATGCACGGCGACGCGAAAGCACATCGCGATACTGCGCCTCCGCCTCATCACGCTTGCCTTGTTCATCGAGCTTGACCGCGCGATAAAAAACCTCATCGAGGGCGGCGTTGGCATCGGTCCGTTCAGCCTCGTCGCGCGTCTTGGACTCGCGCGCGAGCGCGTCGTTAACGCGCACGCGCTGGATGAAGTGGTTCACAATCGCGACCGCCACTACACCGATGATCGCAACCGCCACGGACAGAACGAACCCGTTCCGTCGCACGAATTTGTGCAGCCGATAGGCAGCGCCTGGCGGATGCGCCAGCACCGGTCGGCCGCTCCGGTAGCGGCGCACATCATCGGCCAGCGCGCTCACCGATTGATACCGCTGCGGCGGCTCCGGCTGCAGCGCCTTGAGCACGATCGCGCTGATTTCCCGATCCAGCGTGGCATTCAACAGCGAGGGTGATCGCGGGCCGGCGCGCTCGATGTGCGCCGCCATCGCCGCATGCGACAATTGTGGATCGACCGGCGTGCTCCCGGTCAGCCCGCGATACAGCATGGCCCCCAACGAATACACGTCGCTGCGCTCATCGACGTCCCGCGCATCGCCGCGGAGTTGCTCCGGCGGCGAGAAGGCCGGCGTACCGAGCACAGCGCCCGAAAGCGTCAACTGTGGATCGTTCGACGAATCGTCATTTCGCCGGGCCAGTCCGAAATCGAGCACGTGCGGCTCGCCCGCCGAATCAACCAAGACGTTCGTCGGTTTCAAATCCCGATGAATCACCCCGCGCGTGTGGGCGTGATGAACCGCGTCGCATACCTTCGCGAATGCGTCGAGTATTTCCGCCAGCGGACGGATGATACCCTCCATCGGACGGGCCCAGCGATCGAACGGCACGCCGTCGATCCACTGCATCACGAGAACGGGCTGACCGTCCACCACTTCGCTGCCGTAGACCGTCACGATGTGCGGATGTTCGAGGGCGGCAACCGCTTCGACTTCACGCTGGAAGCGGGCATGCATCTCGGGCGTCGAGAATTGTCCGGCGGCCAGCCGCTTGATGGCGACTTCGCGGCCGGTGCGCGGTTGACGCGCTTTGAAGACCAGCCCCTGTCCGCCGCGGCCGGCGGTGGCGAGCAGTTGATAGGGGCCGAGCATGCCAAGTTGCGGCCCGGCGCAGTAGCCGCGCATGCGGCCCATCCACGCGTCGGCGTCGAGGTCGAATCCGAAGAGCCGGCGCGTCGCCGGGTCGGTCGGCACAGTCGGGCTTCGATCAGGCCCGGGACTCTCCATCGACGTCATCCTCTTCGCGAATCTGTTCGGCGATCAGTTCTTCCATGCGATCGCGAATGCGCTTGCGCGCCTTGTAGACCGCCTGCACCGTCATGCCGAACTCAGCGGCAACCAATTCGACATTCGCCCCGGCAATACTGCGGTCGAACATCTCCACATTGCGCGGGTCAAACGTCTGCCGGATCGTCGCCAATGCCCGGCGGTAGTGGTGGGCGACCCACTCTTCCTCCCAGAGCGCATCAACTTCGGCGGTACAGGTTTCGCCGCGCTCGGGACGAAGTGGGCCGCCATCATTGAATAGGGGTGGCGGAGCGACTGGGGGACGCGCCGCCCACCGGGAAATCTCATTTCTTACGCAGCGGTAAAGATAATCGCGAAATCGCCCGCGATTGGCGTCATAGGTGAAGCGTGGCAGGCTGTCGGACAGTCCGGCAAAGGTCGATTGAACGACATCCTCGGCATCGACCTGGGTCAGCCCCTTGCGCCGGCAGTAGCGGAGCATCAACTCGCGGTAACGACCGTCAAATTCCCGCCAAGCGGCATCATTGGCCCGGTCGCGGATGCGGGACAGCAGCGAAACGTTGGTGCTCGAGGAGTCCATTTCAAGCATTTCGCCAAATCCCGAAACCTGGACATCCAAGTCCGCGCCGCCGGCTTCGGGCCGTCGCAGGCTGGTGCGTGAATACCTTCTCGCACCCGCTCGGGCAGGAATCCGTTCCTGCGTACTTGGCCGCCGTGTCGCGCACGCGCGAAGGGAGTCCCACGACATTGCGTGCGACAGAAGGACGCTCGCACGAGCGGCTTTGGGCCGGGCGTTAAACGGCCTCAACTGGAGGGCCAAACCAGATTCTACACGAAACCGGACTTTTCTTCGCCGCATCGCGTCCCTAAACGTCCCATCGGCTCCTAGTAAGAGTGGGCAAGTCGGCCCGGACTCACAGACGCATCATCGCCATAGCCTGTCATTGACAAAAGGACAGCAGCGTTCTCGGTCCCGGTGCGGCACCCAAAGGCGTTTTCAAGCGGTCGGTACAGACCCGGCGAGGGTCCTGTCCAGGAGGAAGATCATGCAAGCGATGCGGAATTCGACACGGTGCGGAATGGCCGGTTTGGTAATTGGGATTCTCGGGGCCGCCACGGCCTCGGCGGAACCCATCGCGTGGACCGGCGGGGCCGGCAACGGCTCCTGGCACACACCGGGCAACTGGGATTTGAACCGCGTGCCGATTGACACGGACGACGTCACCATCAGTCTTGACGGCACGTACACCGTGAGCATCAGCTCGATTGTGGCTGCACGGACACTCGTGCTAGGCGGCACGAGCGGCACGCAAACCCTGGCCATCAACAGCCAGCGCTTTGATCTGCGCGTCAGCGGAAGCGTCCTGCCGAACGGCGTCTTACAACTCACCAATCCCGGCATGCAGATGTGGGTGCTCAGTGGCGGCACCGTCGGCAACCTCGTGAACTCCGGGCTGATCAATGTGGGAACACCCGGAGGGAGCGCCGGCGATCGCAATTTGCGGTGCATTCTCGACAACCAGGGAACTGTGACCCTTCATGACGGCGCAAATCTCTCGCTCCGGTACGACACCACCAACTCAGGCACGATCAACGTGACCGGCGGCAACCTGACCTCCCTCGCGAACAATGTCACCAACACCGGAACCGTCGCCATCGCACCGGGTCGGTCGTACTCACACGATCAGGGCTCGCTCAACCTGACCGCCGGGACATTTGGCGGAGTCGGGGCCAGCATGACCCTTTCCAGCCTCACGCTCAACCTCACGGCGGACTTCCACACCGCCGACTGGGCCGGCCTCTCGATTTCTACCTGTACCTTGAATGGACCGGGTCCGTTCATCAACGACGCCCCGGGAGGATTCAATCCCACCAGCGTCACTTTCAATATACCCGTCGACAACCAAACCACGCTCTCGACGAATGGCGGCCTATATGCCGGCGGATTTCTAAACGGAGTGGGAAGTACGTTGCGCCTCATTGGCCCCACCGCCCACTTCCGTTCTGGCTTTACCAACGCGGGGGCGATCGAGCTGACGGCGGCCGGCACGACTTTCTGGATTCTCTCCGCCGCCAACGAGATCGGCACCCTCGTGAACACCGGCCAGATCGATATCGGCACGCCCGGCGGGTCGGCGGGAACGCGCAATCTGCGGTGCATTCTCGACAACCAGGGAACTGTGACTCTTCATGACGGCGCAAATCTCTCGCTCCGGTACGACACCACCAACTCAGGCACAATCAACGTGACCGGCGGCAACCTGACCTCGCTCGCGAACAATGTCACCAACACCGGAACCGTCGCCATCGCACCGGGTCGGTCGTACTCGCACGATGTGGGCTGGCTCAACCTGACTGCCGGGACATTTGGCGGAGTCGGGGCCAGCATGACCCTTTCCAGCCTCACGCTCAACCTCACGGCGGACTTCCACACCGCCGACTGGGCCGGCCTCTCGATTTCTACCTGTACCTTGAATGGACC
>Ga0268299_1001096_pt1 | contig 56844 bp, 47 predicted proteins | sample NOBtaG_FD_193484 | JGI IMG/M metagenome (GOLD analysis project Ga0268299, IMG submission 193484) | Activated sludge microbial communities from bioreactor in Nijmegen, Gelderland, Netherland - NOB reactor | ecosystem: Engineered > Bioreactor > Aerobic > Activated sludge | place: Netherlands... | reverse complement strand
TGACATTCCAGCTTTTGCCGCCTTGTATGAAATCAGGCGTAAAGGAAAATTTACGATTCGCTTCGTTCCACACAGCACCCGGGGGCTTGTTTTTGATAAAAACACGGACGTTTGCAGGTGCTGTCACCGTGAATTCAAGCGTCTCTTCTTCATTGACCTGCTGATGACCAGGGTTTTCTATCGCCGCCGCTGCGATATTTATCCCGCTCAGCAATAAAAAAATAAATAGTGTTGCAAAAAATGTTGAATTCGAAAATTTGCGCATTTCAGATTGCCTCTGTTAAAGACCGTCGAATTCTTTGATCGCTGTAAAATTTCGACTGTAAATTGTGTCGTAATCAAAAAATGTTTCTCTTGAAGAAATAAGCAGCATGAGAACAATAAATCACCTTTTTCTTGAAAAATGAATGTACTGAAAGCTGACTCGGCAGTCAAACGTTATAATAATTAACCGAAAAATGATTTCATTCCAGTTCGGTCAGCACCATAAATTCAAATGCGGATGATCTGGTTGAGCATCCTATTTTAGTACCGGAAGGATACCGGCGAGTTTACCGAAAAGCTGCTGCTGGCACGACGAACTTAATGATTTGCGGATAATCTAACTGAACGTTAATAAACCGATGACAGGTAGCTGCCATGATAATACCGGTTTCCGGCATTCTTGATTCATTCCCGGTGGTGCTCTGTTTGATGTTGTTCCTCCGGGCTTGTCTGATGGCTATATAAAAGTCATTGAATTAATCCGCCAATCTCGGCTAAACTGACCGCCTTAAATTGATTCCCGTTCTCTCGCAGAGGTAAACCATTGAAAATTCTAGCTGCTATTTTATTTCTTGTGATCGTCTACAGCATGGCTTCAGCGTTGTACTATATGTATAAAGACACTGGAAACTCCACGCGCATGGTCAGATCGTTAAGTATTCGCATCGGCGTATCCATCGCGTTGTTTGTGATTATGATGACGTACAGTTACTTCACCAGATAGCTATACGGATTCATCACGATTATAAATTCGGTTTTATCTAAAATTTCTCATTTTGCCTTCCAGCAATGGAAGAAAGCGCACAGGCCGAGTTCTGAAGCGCGATAAATCTATCCAAAAGCCGTTTTGTTTTTCTGTTCAGTTGTTTTAACCTAAAAACCTCAGTTGAATGGGGTTTAAAGTACGTTGATTCTTGTTTTTTGCAAGGCACAATTCGTTGTAATACCGCGGTATTACAATGAATTGTAACGCAGCAAAGATTAAAAATCGGCGTGCTATAAACACCATAGTTTGACTCACCATCCGGATGAACCAGCATTGCTCGAATTGTTTCATGTATTCCTATCGTTAGTCATCTCGGATAACGTTCAACTGAGGTTTTTAGGTTTGACACAATCCGCAATCACTTTCTTTGTCTTTCCGGAAATAGCGGCTAATGAATAAGTCCAGCTTGTCTGTGGATGTGGTCATCATTGGCGCAGGTGCGGCGGGGATGATGTGCGCAATCCAGGCCGGCAGGCGCGGGCGGTCGGTTATGCTGGTGGATCATTCAACCCGGCTTGCCGAAAAAATCCGCATCTCGGGCGGTGGGCGCTGTAATTTCACGAATCTGCATGCGAAACCCGAGCATTTTCTGTCCGGTAATCCGCATTTCTGTCGTTCGGCATTGGCCCGGTATACACCGCTGGATTTTATCGCGCTACTGAGAAAGCACGGCGTACGCTATCACGAAAAAAAGCTCGGACAGTTGTTTTGTGACGACAGTTCGCAGCAGATTATCGATTTGCTCAGTAATGAATGCAATGATGCCGGTGTGGCATGGCAAATGCCCTGCAGGGTGATCGAGGTGGCTTATACCGCTGACGGTCAGGCGAAACAGAGCGTACATCCACGGTTTACCATCAAAACAGACCGCAATACGCTGACGGCGAATGCGCTGGTGATCGCCACCGGTGGTCTGTCGATATCGCAAATTGGCGCAAGCGATTTCGGTTATCGCCTGGCGAAACAGTTCGGCATTCCGGTAACGTCACTGCGTCCCGGACTGGTGGGGCTGACTTTTTCGCAGGATGACTTTTCCGGATTCAGAGATATGGCCGGCATCGCTATCGAAGCCCAGGTCAGTTGCGAAGGTATGGCATTCCGTGAAAATATTCTGTTGACGCACCGCGGACTCAGCGGCCCGGCGATTCTGCAAATTTCTTCATACTGGAAACCGGGTGCGGCGATTCATATCGATCTGCTGCCGCAGCACGACTTGCAGGCCATTCTTGAGCAGCACAGGAAAAGCCAGCAATTGCTGCCCAATCTTCTGGCCAGCTATCTGCCGCGGCGATTTGTAAAAATCTGGTTTGATGTTATGCCGGCGCGGCGGGCTTTGGCTGTCAAGCCTGTCAGGCAGTATCAGGACAGTGAATTGCCGCAGATGGCAGGACAGCTGCATGACTGGTCGATTATTCCGAGCGGTACGGTGGGCTACAAAAAGGCCGAAGTAACCGTAGGCGGTGTTGATACGCACGCCCTGTCTTCCAAAACCATGGAAGCCGGACAGGTTCCCGGACTTTATTTTATCGGTGAAGTTGTCGATGTGACCGGGCAACTCGGCGGCTTTAATTTCCAGTGGGCATGGTCATCCGGATATGCAGCCGGTCAGTCGGTATAGGATTGCGTGGGTTTAATGCGGGAGTCCCGTCATGGTGCAATCAGCCCCTTCTGATAACTGGTGGCGTCGAATTCGAACACGACTGACGGATCGTAGATCAGCTTTCCCTCGTTCTTGCCCCGATAGCTCACCTGACTCAGGAAATGGCGCATTACGTTAATATGTGTGACTTTCTTGCTGTCGCTGTGCGCGACATGCCATGGCGCGTAAACAAAGTTGGTTTTTGCGAACATGGCGTCCCTGGCTTCGGAATACGCGTCCCACATAACCTGCGCTTTTTTGTCGATGGGACTGATTTTCCACTGCTTGAGCGGGCTTTCTTTGCGTGCTTTAAGCCTTTTCGCCTGTTCCTGTTTGGAAATATCGAGATAATATTTGCAAAAAATTAAATTCTCCTGTGTCAACAGATGTTCAAAGTTGTCGACTTCATTCATGAATCTTTGATATTCGTTCTCATGGCAGAAGTTCATCACTCGTTCGACGCCCGCGCGGTTATACCAGCTGCGGTTAAAGAAAACGATTTCACCCGCAACGGGCAGATGCGGAACAAAGCGTTGGAAATACCACGCGGTTTTTTCCCGGTCTGATGGCGCCCCCAATGCAACGGTTCTGACCTCGCGCGGACTCAGGTGTTCGCAGAAACGCTTGATGATGCCATCCTTGCCCGCCGCATCGCGGCCTTCAAACAGAATGCAGACCTTTTTTCCTTTTTCGATTACGCTTTTGTGGAATTTGACGAGTTCAACCTGTAAGTCATACAGTTCTTTTTGGTAGATTTTTTTGTCCATACTGAACTCCTGTTTTGCAATATTTTTCAGATCATATCACCATCGACATAAAACCATCGTCCGTTCTCGCGTACAAAACGGCTGATTTCGTGCAGACGGTGCGCGCGACCGCCGACTTTGAAGCGCGCGACATATTCTACAGTCGACTGATCCACAGACAACTGTTTATGGCATTTCACGGTCAGGCCCAGCCATCTGCGTTGCGGCCCGCTCGCAAAATCCAGTGCGTCAGGACGCGTGCCGGGGTGCCATGTTGCCAGCAGATAATCGTCACGTTCCAATGTATAGGCTGTGTAGCGGGAGCGCATGAGTGCTTCGGCATGATGCGGAATGTCTGACTGCGACAAGTATTGCCCGCAGCAGGCGGAGTAAGCCAACCCGGAGCCGCAGGGACAATGGGATAGTGCGTTCGTTGTGTTTTTCCTGCTCATGATTGGATGCGTAATTCCGTTCCGCCTGGAAGACTTTGTTGGATAATATCACTGGCCGTCATTGACCTGAAGATATTACACAGACAATCCTGCGCAGAAAATGAGTAGCTCAAAATATAATGCAACGCAGCAAAGCACAGTGCAGCGCCGCATTGCGCATCTCGATATGGACGCATTCTATGCATCGGTGGAACTGCTGCGTTATTCGGAATTGCGTGGCCAGCCAGTCGTCATCGGCGGGCGCAGCGAACACCAACCGATCGTGCAGGCGAACGGGCAACGGCAGTTTTACCGACTGCGGGATTATACCGGGCGTGGCGTGATTACGACCGCGACGTACGAAGCGCGTGCGTTTGGCGTGTCCTCGGGCATGGGGGTAATGAAGGCCGCGCAGCTTGCGCCCGATGCCATTCTATTACCGGTTGATTTTGACGCCTATCGACACTATTCGCGGCAGTTCAAGGCGGTTGTCGCCGCTATTGCGCCGCAGATAGAAAACACGGGGATTGACGAAATCTATATCGATCTCAGCAGCCTGCCTGACGAAACGGCAGCACTTGCGCAACGCATCAAGCTGGCTATCCGTGACGCCACCGGACTGACCTGTTCGGTCGGCATTGCACCGAACAAGCTGCTGGCAAAAATCGGCTCGGATCTCAATAAACCGGATGGCGTGACAATACTCAGCATGTCCGATATTCCTGGTCGGATTTGGCCGCTGCCGGTGCAGAAAATCAATGGTATTGGCCCCAAGGCGACGAAAAAGCTGGCTGACTTGGGTATTCAGACTATCGCCAAGCTGGCGCAGGCTGATCCCGAACTGCTCCAGCAGCATTTCGGACGCAGTTACGCCGTCTGGCTGTGTGACGTATCACGCGGTATAGACCATCGTCCGGTGGAAACCCGTTCTGAACCCAAATCGATCAGCCGCGAAACGACTTTCGAGCGTGATCTGCACCCACGGCTGGACCGTGCGATGTTGTCGGAAATTTTTACTGGGCTCTGCGAGCAGGTTGCTGCGGATCTGCAACGCAAGAGTTACATCGGGCGGACGATCGGCGTCAAACTGCGTTTTGAGGATTTTCACACCGTAACGCGCGATTTTACGCTGACGGTGCATACGGCGGATGCCGGACAGATACGCCGCGCCGCAGGGGAATGCCTGCGGCGGATTCCGCTGACGAAAAAACTGCGCCTGCTGGGTGTGCGGGTCAGTTCGTTGTTGCCCGCCAGTGCAGCGGCTGAAGCAGGCTATGCGATTCAGCGGGAGCTGCCACTGTTTTTCTGAACAGGAGATATACACATCGCGCGTCAAAATCTTTTTCCTGTTCAGCTTGCCCATTTAAACATTGTCATCAGAAATCAGGTTCTGGGTTCGATATGGCCGGTGCGATTCAGTGCATCTTTGGCATCGCTCCAATGCACGATGTCGGTGACAAAATAATCAAACGTGCGCGGCATGATATCGTTTGTCTGATCAACGTAATTCACAATGTCCAGAATGAACAGAGCGCGTAATATGCCGCGGCGACGATAGCCCTGCCGCTTCCTGAGCACGATCTGATCACGCCAGGTGCCGAAATTGATATACGTTGCAGGGTGGTCGGCGTCAAAATCGGGTTCTTCCTGCAGCGGCTGATGCGTATGCCCTTCGCCATGAATCTGAAAGTTATAGTGCCGGTATTGCGGCAGAAAGCTGGGAAATTTTTTCATCGTCGAGAAACGGACGCTGGGCTGATGCAGATTGTCGAAAAACGCCAGGATACGCATTAATACCGCGATGGACTTGATCTCCAGTCCATGCCCCATTGATTTCATGAATTCCAGAATACGCCTGGCCAGTTTCAGACCCTTGCCGCGCAGCGCTGTCGTCGATTGATAGGTAAAATCCCAGCCAAGCCATTCCATTACGCATTCGTACAACGTGTTCTCGATGATGGCGATGACTTCCGGTTTTTTGTTCTGTTTGCGCATTTCTGCGGTTTCAGTCAGTATTCTGCGCACCGCGGCGTAGGTCGGCCGGTAGAGATCCAGTTCGTCGAGAATGCTGTCAAGTCGCGCGTCATGAAAATTGGCGTCGTTGAGTTTTTTCTTGGTTTTATAGATAAACGTCGACAATACGCCCGCCGCGACCGTGTCGCCGAAGCAGGGCTCGAAAAAGGGCGAAAATCTCAGCTGCTGCCAGGTTTCAAGCTGCCAGCCTTTGCTGACACTCCAGCCGGGCTTTGTGCCTTCCGCCTTGATATCGCGGGAATTCGCCGAATCACGCCACTGGCCGTGCGTGGTAAAAAAGCGGAAACCGGTGTCGCCATAATAGAACGGGCAATAAGGCGCCCGGGTTGTATCCAGAAACATGGCTTCATCGCCGTACATGCGGCCAAGCATTTTGCGTTCCGCTTCGGGAATCGCTTCAACGTTTATACCCAGGCCGGTTTCATAGAAATACTTTAATGCGTCCTGAACGCAGAAGAGTTCCTTGTCGTGGTTGCCGACCGTGATGACTGTCTTGACGCGGATGGTTCTGGGCTGGCAGTCGCGTTTTAATTTGCTTTCCAATTCGCGTAGCCACCTGAAAAAACTGGCGTGCCTATTCTCAACGATATCCTTGATGATGGCATTGATGACGCTGGAGAATTCCGCTTTCCGTTCGCGTTCCCACGGATAAATCGGTGGCTCGTGCGCCGCCCACTTGCTGCTGCGGATCATGTCAATCACATCACCGTCCAGCACCAGCACAAATTCATCAATCTGATACGTGATGCAGCGTTGCCTGATGTCTTCATAAAACGCATCCCAGGTTGCATTGCTCAGGTTTTGCAACCCGACGGTGCCATCGGTCAAATGAATATCGCTGACTGTGACGCACAGCCGATTGCCCCGATCTTCCGGAGGTTCATCGACTTCAAGCGTGCGTTGCTCGGTTGCGCCTAAACCCACGGCTGAGCGCACTTTTTCAATGAGATCGGCTGGTTTGAATTTATCGGTCAGACTGGAATTCATTGCTGGGGCTCCTTTTAATTTTTACGCAGATACGTTTAAAAAATCATCAAAGTGCATGCCGCAGGGATTAACGAGTATATTGACCTGATCGCGTGTTAATCCGGCAGCGCTTTTATTATGTGTAAAAGCCTGTCAGAATTTACCAGTTTTCAGGGGGTCTGTGTGATCTGTTTCCCCGCTGGAAAAAATGCATTCACATCATTGCCTTGCCGATTTTGCCTATGGATCTGTATATTCGCCCCGTTCAGTCGGCTGATTATGACTGGCTGCTTGACTTGCACCATACCGTTTACCGGGAACTAATCATTGAGGAATTTGGCTACTGGGACGACGATGAGGAACTTGGTCTGTTTCTGCAGGCATGGGAGACAAAAAATATCGAAGTCATCGTGCAACAGAACGAGGCGGTCGGCATGTTCATCGTTCGTCCACAGCAGGATTATTTATGGCTGGATGAGATTCAGATCAGTCCGCAATATCAGAATCAGGGCATAGGCAGCACGATTATTGCCCGGTTGATTGTCAGAGCGCGCAAGCTGAATATGCCGTTGCGTCTTCGTGTGCTGCATGCCAACAAAGACGCGTACCGTCTTTACCTGAAACTGGGATTCCGGTCAATCAGCCGCGTGGAACATCATACCGTGCTGGAAATACAATAATGCGCGCTTCGAGAAATCTGTTGTACATTCATCATTGCATCGTTGCGCGATCGGATTGCGGGTCAGATGTCACGGTGCTGGCATGAAAAGGCCGGTCAGTCGTGTTCTGGTGATCAATGATGAAATACTCATATTGAAAGCCTTCATCAAGGGATTGAACGCCGCCGCCAAATCCATCGAAAATCCTTTTGGCATTGTTTTTACCGGTGTGAAGACGGCTTGTGAAGCGCTGGAATCGATCGAGCAGGACGGCGACATTCAGGCGCTGGTCATTGACGACAAACTGTATAGTCTGAACGATGAAAACAGGCATGCACGCAATCTTCAGATGACCGCGCTGGAATTGATACAGAAAATTTCCGCGCTGCGCCCTGAATTGAATATTTATGTGCTGATTGCGCAGGAACAGGAAGGCGCAGTGGTCGATGCGCTTTTTTCCGAAGCCGTGGATGGTTATTTCTACCGCGAAGAGCGGGATTATCGTGGCATCTATCGCATTCTCAACGCTCAAATTCAGGAAAAGGCGGGTACGCCTTTTTACGATCAATTGAAGCATTACGTGTTGATGGCCAAGGACGCCTGGCACACACCCGGGCACTCTTCCGGCGACTCCCTGCGTGACAGTCCCTGGGTCAGTGATTTCTATGAATTTATCGGCGAACACACATTTCGCGCGGATTTGTCAGTATCCGTGCCGATGCTCGATTCGCTGATGGAACCTACCGGCGTGATCGCTGAGGCGCAGAAACTGGCAGCAAGGGCATTTGGTGCGCGGCGCACCTTTTTTGCGACGAATGGCACTTCGACCGCCAATAAAGTGATTTTCCAGACACTGCTGGCGCCGGGCAACAAACTGCTGCTGGATCGCAACTGCCATAAATCGGTGCATCATGGTGTCATTCTGTCGGGTGCGTATCCGGTTTACCTGGATTCTTCGGTTAACAAAAAATTCAACATTTACGGACCGGTGCCCAGGAAAACGTTATTCGAAGCGATTGAGCAACACGGCGATGCCCAGGCGCTGATTCTGACCAGCTGCACGTACGACGGATTGCGTTACGACCTGCCGCCGATTATTCAGGCGGCGCACGCCAAAGGCATTAAAGTGATCATAGATGAAGCATGGTACGGATTTGCGCGTTTTCACCCGGCTTTTCGTCCCACTGCGCTGGAAGCGGGTGCAGATTATGCGACGCAGAGCACGCACAAAGTCTTGTCGGCTTTCTCGCAGTCGAGCATGATTCATGTCAATGATCCGGATTTCAACGCGCATCTTTTTCGCGAAAATTTCAATATGCACACGTCCACCAGTCCGCAATACAGTATGATCGCGAGCCTGGATGTGGCGCGCAGGCAGGCTGTCATGGAAGGTTACAAATTGCTGGCGCGCACGCTCGAACTGTCCAGGGAATTGCGCGTGCGGATTAACGCCACCGGTGTGTTCCAGGTGCTGGAGCTTGTCGACCTGCTGCCGGACGAATTACAGAACGACAATATCCAGCTTGATCCGACGAAAGTGACCGTGGACATTTCGCGTTGCGGGTTGACGGTGGAAGAGCTGATTCAGGAACTGTTCGAGCACTACAATATTCAAGTGGAAAAGTCAACGTTTAACACGCTCACGCTATTGCTTACGATTGGCACCACGCGCAGCAAGGTTTCACGGTTGTACGACGCATTGATGCGCATTGCGCGCAAAAACCGCGCGCCGCGCCGTATTTACCGGACGGTGGAAATACCGCGTTTCACGGCGCTCAAATATCTGCCGCGCGATGCATTTTATTGCGGTGGCGAATTGACGCCACTGGTAGATGAAAAAGACAGCATCAATCCGGATCTGGCCGATCGGGTATGCGCGGATCAGATTACGCCGTATCCGCCCGGGATTCCGGTGCTGGTTCCCGGTCAGGTGATTACGCACGAAATAACACGCTATCTGGTCGGCATGTTGCATTCGCAGAAACGCATCGAAATGCACGGCATTGTTTATGATGGCTATCTGCCCTGCATCAGGCTGCTGACCGTAGAGGAAGAAAAAAGCCTGAAAAAGCTGGTTTAATAACAAATCGGCACCTTGGAAAGTCGTGACTGTGTGGCAATTTTCCAGAGTGATGACGAAACAAACAATAAGAGAGAATCGATACGATGATTGTTAAGGAGAAGGTTGCCTGGCTGCGGCTTTTGTTCTATTTCAGGGGAACCAGTTTTGAAAAGACCTGGCCGCGGATTCTGGTGGTGACGATCGTATCCGTCATCGTGACCTATGTGGAGCTGTACTATAACATTCAGAACTACACATTGACGACGACGCCGTTTACGCTGATCGGCATCGCGCTGGGTATTTTTCTGGGTTTTCGTAACAGTGCGGCTTATGACCGGTTCTGGGAAGGGCGCAAGCTGTGGGGCGCACTGGTCAATACCGCGCGTACACTTGCGCGGCAGGCGTATTCACTGATTGATGCGCGGCAGGATGACAAGGCGTTGATGGATTTCCGGGAAAAGTTTGTTCGTCGCGTGATTGCGTTTGTGCATGCTTTGCGCTGCCATTTACGCCACGAAGATCCCGCGGTGGATATTGAGAAGTTTCTTTCACCGGAGGACTTTACAGCGGTGATGGCATCAACTCACCGCCCGCTGGCCATTTTGCAGCAGTTAGGCCGCGATCTGGCCTACGCGCGCAATCAGGGCTGGTTGCATGAATTGAGCGTGCCGTTCATCGATGCGCAATTGGTTGAACTGTCGAATATTCTTGGTGCCTGCGAACGCATCAACAATACACCGATTCCGTTTACGTACAGCATACTGATTCATCGTATTGTGGCGGCATATTGTTTGTTTCTGCCGTTCGGACTGGTTGAAATCAGCGGTATCCTGACGCCGGCTGTTGTTTTGTTCATTTCCTATGCGTTTCTTGAGCTCGATGCGATTGGCGATGAAATTGAAAATCCTTTCGGCAAGGATCCCAATGATCTGCCGTTATCCGCTATCTCACGCACCATAGAGATCAATCTGCTTGAACTCATTGACAGCCCGGAACGTCCGGAACCGCTCAAGCCAGCGAATAATATTCTATTGTGACGTGAGATACGTGGAATATCAGTCGCTTTTTTTTGCTTTGCGCGACAGTCGCGCAGTGATGACAAAAAACAGCGGTACGAAAAAAATCGCCAGGAATGTTGCCGCCAGCATGCCGCCGAATACGCCGGTGCCGATCGAATGCCGGCTGGCTGCGCCCGCGCCGGAGGCCAGCACCAGCGGCAGTACGCCGAGAATGAATGCCATCGATGTCATGATAATCGGACGAAAGCGTAAGCGTGCGGCTTCAAGCGTGGCTTTTACAAGCGGCATGCCTGCAGCGTAACGTTGATTGGCAAATTCCACGATCAGTATGGCGTTTTTTGCCGACAACCCGATCAGCGTAATCAGTCCGATCTGGAAATAAATGTCATTGGTCAGCTCCCGCGCCCAGATCGCCAGCAGCGCGCCGAGCACGCCGAACGGTATGATCAGAATCACCGCCATCGGCACCGACCAGTTTTCATAGAGCGCGGCCAATACCAGAAAAACCATGAGCAATGCAAAAGCAAAAATGATCGTTGATTGGCCACCAGCCTTTTTTTCCTGCAGTGATATGCCGTCCCAGCCAATGGTGTAGCCATCCGGTTTGAGTATTTCATCGGCCAGCTGTTCAAGTGCTTCGATGGCCTGCCCCGAACTGTAACCGGGTGCGGCTGCGCCGAGTACGAGCGCGGCGTTGAATCCGTTAAAGTGCGTGACTGGATCAGGGCCGCTGCTGAAGTAAGTGGAAACAATGGTGTCCAGCGGAATCATCGTCTGCTCGGCATTGTTCCGGGTGCGCACGAAAATCTTGCTGATGTCTTCAGGGCTGGAACGGAATTCCGGCGGTGCTTCGGTCTGAACGCGGTAAACCCGGCCAAATTTGACAAAATCGTTGATATACATATTGCCGAAATAAGCCTGCATGGTATCGAAAACTTCAGAAATCGGCACGCCGAGAGACTTGGCCCGCTCGCGATCGACCTGCGCGTAAAGCCGCGGCGTGTTGATATGGAAATTGGTGCTGGCTTTGGCAATTGCGGGATGTTCGGTTGCTCTGGCTGCAAATGCCTGTGCTGCAGCGGCGAATTCAGTGAAGTCACGCCCGGTCGGATCGAGCAGTTGCAGCGAGAATCCACCGGTAGCGCCTAGACCCGGTATTGCAGGCGGATTAAACGCGAGTATCAGCGCATCGGGGGTTTTTGCAAATTCCGCGAATGCCGCGGCGATCAGTCCGGGAGCCTGTTGATCCGGATGCTGCCGCTCATCCCAGTGATGTAATGGCACAAACATGGTTGCCTGATTGGAGCCGCGCGTATTGAACACAAAATTCTGACCGGCCAGCACATCGGTGGAATGGACTGCGGAATTGGCTTGGAAATAGCTTTCAATTCTTTCGACGACTTCGATGGTTCTGGATTTTGACGCGCCTTCGGGCAGGTGAAAGATGGTAATGAAATAACCTTGATCTTCCTCGGGCAGAAAACTTTTTGGAATGGTTTTGAACAGCCCGGCCGCAATCACGATCAGCAGGGCGAAAACGACAAGCGCAACAAACCATCGCCTGATGATGACATCGACCGAACCGACGTAACGCATCTGCGTCCAGTCAAAAAAACGGTCAAACAGTTTCCAGAAACCTTTCGGTGCGCCATGGCCGGGCTTGAGTACCAGCGCGCACAGCGCGGGACTCAGCGTCAGCGCGACAAACCCGGAAATGGCGACTGAAATGGCTATCGTGGCGGCAAACTGCTGATACAGTTGCCCGGTGATGCCTTCCAGAAAGGTGACGGGAACGAATACTGCGGCCAGCACCAGCACCGAGGCGATGATCGCGCCGGTGACTTCGTTCATCGCCTTGATCGCCGCGTCTTTCGGCGACAGTCCGCCTTTGGTGATGTTGCGTTCAACATTCTCGACGACGATAATGGCGTCGTCCACGACAATGCCGATCGCGAGCACCATGCCGAACAGCGTCAGTGTATTGATCGAAAACCCCAGCGCATGCATGCCCGCCAGCGCGCCGATCAGCGAAATGGGCACGGCGACCGCCGGTATCAGCGTTGCGCGCCAGCTTTGCAGAAACAGGAATACCACCAGAATAACGAGAATGGATGCTTCGATCAGTGTTTTAAACACTTCGTTGATCGACACCTCGATAAATTGCGTTGTGTCATAGGGTACGTCGTACGACATGCCTGTCGGAAATCCGGTGGCCAACCTGGCCATTTCTTCGCGCACATGTTTGACGGTTTCAAGCGCATTGGCGCCGGGCGCCAGAAAAGTCAGCAGAAATGTGTTGGTAATGCCGTTCCAGCGTCCTTCCAGATCATAGGATTGCGCGCCGAGTTCAACGCGTGCGACATCGCGCATGCGCACCATGGAACCGTCAGGATAGGCGCGGATAATCATTTCTTCGAATTCCCCGACCTCGCTCATGCGGCCGCGGGTGATTACCGGAATTGTCAATTCCGTTCGTTTTGCGGTTGGCTCGCGTCCGATTCTACCCGCCGGGAAATCCCGGTTCTGTTCGCGCACGACGCTGGCGATTTCAGTGGGCGTGATATTGAGCTGCGCCATGCGTACGGGATCCAGGATCAGTCGCATGGCGTAATTCTGCGCGCCGTAGACCACCGCATCGCCCACGCCCGGTATCCGCTTGATGTTGTCGAGCACCTGGATCAGCGCGTAATTGGAAATAAAAACAGGGTCATGTTTCGGGTCAGTGGAATTGAGCGCAACAACCGAGAGCAGATTGGGCGACATTTTTTTGATCGTAATGCCCTGGCGGATCACTTCATCGGGGAGTAGTGGTTCAGCCAGTTTCTGGCGGTTCTGTGTCTGAACCTGCGCGATATCCACATCTGTTCCGATTTCGAAGGTTAGACGCATCACCATATGGCCGTCGTTTGTGCTGGTCGAATCGTAATAGAGCAGATTATCGATACCCGGTAGTTGTACTTCGATCGGGCGCGCGACCGATTCGGCGACAACCTCCGCGCTTGCCCCCGGGTAGTCCGCCTCGATCTGTATCATCGGCGGCGCAATCTGCGGGAATTGCGCTACAGGCAATTTCTGTGACGAAACCAGTCCGGCGATGACGATGAGTATAGATAATACCGATGCAAAAACCGGACGCTCAATAAAAAACCTTGGATTCATGGTGTTTCCTGCTTACCTGGAGATGCGTCGGGAACGGCGCTCGTAATGACCGTGACCTGCACACCGGGCTGAACGCGGTGAAAACCCGCGATCATGACCTGCTCGCCCGGGTTGACGCCGCTTTCGATCAGCCAGTCATTGTCGTACCACATGCTGGCCTTGACCGGGCGCAGTTCGACGGTGTTCTGTTCGTCGATGACATAGACAAATGTGCCGTTGACGCCGTGTTGCACCGCGCGTTGTGGAATCAGTATGGCATTCGGCCGGACATAACCGATCAGGCGGACGCTGACAAACTGTCCCGGCAGAAAATCGGATAATCCCGGCATAAAGTACCCGGATGGATTGGGAAACTTGAAGCGGCCATGCAGCGTGCCGGTTTCGGGGCGTATTGTCACCGCGGTGAAGTCCAGTACGCCTTCTTCCGCGTACACGCTGCCGTCGGCGAATGTCATGACGCCGCGCAATTGATACAGATCCGGCCGCTCAACCTTTTTTTCCGCGAGTTCCTTGCGCCGCCGCAGAAGATAGCTTTCCGGTACGTTGACGCTGACATACATCGGGTTGAGCTGATCGATGACGGTCAACAGCGTGGTCTGGGCCGAAACCAGTTGGCCTTCGTAAAATTGGCTGCGGCCGATGCGGCCGTCAACGGGTGCTTCAATTTGCGTATTGTCGAAATCGAATTTGGCTTTGACCAGATCATTCTGCGCGGCCTCCAGTGCGGCTTCTTCGCTGCGCAAGTCCGCAATCGCATCATCGACGTCTTTCTGACTGACGGCCTGCTGTTCGAGTAGCGGCTGCACGCGCGCCAGATTCTGCTTGACCTGCACCAGGCGCGCCCGATGCTGCGCCACTTTCGCGCGCATGGCCTGATAAACCGCATTGAACGGTACGGGGTCGATCAGATAGAGTTTGTCTCCCTTTTTAACGTTCCGGCCTTCCGTAAAATACACTTCTTTAATGATGCCGGAAACCTGCGGTCTGATTTCGACAGGGCGAAAGGCTTCGGTGCGTCCGATAAATTCAGGTTCATCCGGAACCGTTTGCGCGGTGACGGTAATCACTTCCACTTCCGGCGGCAGCAAGGGTGCATCCGCGGGTTGGTCGGCAGTGCAGCCGGTTGCGATCAGTGCTACAGCTGCCATCAATACCACCAGCCACGCTGCCCGGATTACTGGTGGCGTATAATGATTGCGTGATTGCGCCCGGTCTGGCGGTGTTCGGATATTATTCATCATCGTGTGATCCAGTTCTCCTTCGCGGTTTGTGCGTGTGTAAGCAGGGGAGTTCGGGTGGAATGCGCTATTCATCATAATGATCTCCGGGATTCCAGCCGCCGCCGAGTGCTCTGTAGAGTTGAACGATCGACACCAGGTGCAGACGGTGCGATTCGGTCAGCGAAAATTCCGCCTGAAACAAATTGCGCTTGGCGAGCAGTACATCGACATAGCTGGTAATGCCGCCTTTATATCGCAAATCGGCGACATGCAGCGCGGATTGCAGCGCTTCAACCTGCTGCTGCCTGGCCCTGCGTTGATCGCGGGATGTGCGGATCGTGATCAGCGCATCCTCGACTTCCCTGAAGGCGGATAGCACTGTCTGCCTGTAATGCGCCAGCGCCTGCCTGACCTGGGCCTCGGCTGCGCGTTGTTCGAAACCGAGGCTGGCGGCGTTAAACAAGGGCGTGGCAAGTCCTATGCCGCCCGTGCCGAAATCCGCATCCGACAGCAATAAGTTGGATAATGCCGGACTGGCCACACCCAGAAACCCGGTGATCGAGAAGCGCGGCAGACGCATTGCTTTTGTCATGCCGACACGGGCCGTTGCAGCGGTCAGTGCCTGCTCGGCCTGCAATATATCCGGCCGCCGCTCCAGCAATTCGGAGGGCAATCCAGCCGGAATTTCGGGCGGTATGGATTGCTGTGCCAGCGTATGCGTTCTTACGATTGGCGCCGGATTTTTCCCTAACAGCACATTCAGTTCATTTTCCTTTTGCACAATCAACCGTTCAAACTCCGCCACCAGCGCAGCAGCATTGGCGCGCTCGGCTTCAAACTGATCCAGATCGAGCCGTGATATCAGGCCACTTTCCAGCTGCGCCCGGGAAATGGCGGCTGACTCTTCCCAGGAAGACAATGCGCGAAGCGCGATTTCATGTTGCATGTCGAACTGCAACAGGTCGAAATAAGTCTGCGCGACGGCGCTGACCAACGTGAGAATGATTGCCCGGCGGTTCTCTTCCCGGGCAAACAGGTCGGCGCGGGCCGCTTCAGTCGCCCGGCGGATTCTGCCCCACACATCGATCTCCCAGTTCAGCGCGGCATTGCCGAAATAATTGAAATCAGTGGGAAAGCCAGCCCGGGAGAATCCACCCAATGTACCGAAAAAGGGCGCGTTTGCCCTGCCTTCCAAGTTAGGCAGGAAATCCATCCGCGCGATATTCGAACGCGCATGGAATTCATCAACCAGGGCGGCAGCCTGCTTAAGATCCTGATTATTAATCAGCGCTTGAAGAATCAGTTTTTGCAGCGTTTCGTCGTGCAGGAGTTCCCACCAGTTCAGCGTAGCAATCGATGCGCCTTCATGTTGATTCATCCGGAACTGTTCGTTCACTTCAATGTTCGGGCGCTGATAATCCGGACCCAATGCGCAGGCAGTCAGGAACAAACTCGACAACAGAATCGCCGTAAATGTCTTTCGTCGTTGAGGATTGAATTTCATTCAATAAAACGTGAGAAAATGGATTGATGCATTTCCGTTGATCATAGGTATAGGATGCACTTCAGGGTTTCTTCCGTTACTGGCGCTTTGGAAGCTGCCATTATATCCGATTCGGCAATAAATAGTTGATATCGCATATGGATACACTTTTTCAAAACCCTATCCCATGAAATCTTAAAACAATATAAACAATGCATTAGCAAATCATAAGAAATCCTGTAAAAATCTCATTCTACAAAAGCAGTGTCAGCAGCAAAAGTTATTGACATCAACAAAGTAACGGCGTATAAATTTTTCAATCCAAACCAAAAAGCTAGGTGAAGATCATGTTTAGATTCTGTCTGGCGATCATTGTGTTGTTTACCCCGGCTACTGGATACTTGCAATCAGAAGAAACCCTAGAAGAAGCTCCATATCTGGAGCAATACAAGCGTGGGGAATTCCCATCAATTCACAAAACCATTACCCCTGAACACAAAAAGGGGTTCCCACCACAACTTAGAGAAATAAAACTCCGCGAAGGTGTGCTGCCAGCATTTGAAGCGCGAAGCATGCGGCCAGCTTCAGAGGTGCGAGCTGAAGCTCTAAGTAATTCCCAGCTTGACACAAGAGTTACTGAAGCCCTTGGAAAGCGTTTTGTCGTCATTGGTGGAGGAGAAGCCTCTCCCGTAAAGGAGAGGGCCCAACCCGACATGTTATGGATTGAATTCTATAGCTATTCGAACAACCGGGCGCTTAAAGTTCGCATGATAGGCGACAAGGTGATTGAAGTTCAACAAATGCCCGAAAGTTACCAGCCGCCTGAATCGCACGAAGAAGTAAATGCTGCTGCCGGGATTGTGCAGAAAGATCCACGATACAAAGATATTGTGGGCGGCTTAACCGTCCGCGGTATCCAAACCCCGAGCGAAAACAGAAACCGTCATCTATATCTGCTTTTTTACAAGGAAGATAAAAAATCGAGCGTTTTCTGGGCGATAGTGGATATGACACTCGAGCAAGTCGTAAAAGCGAAGTCAACTCGGCAGTAATTACGAATCCTTTGTCTTTGTAAAGGAGGAAAAATGCGATTAATTCAGATTCTCCTGTTATGTCTATGGTTGGTTTCGATACCTGTCTATGCTCAATTGATTCCGCCTCTTCCTTCGACAGGCAGTATGAATTGGGGAAACTGGAGTTTTGAGTGGGAAATTGGGGATGAAAACAAGGAAGGGCTCGTAATAAAAAATGTCCGGTGGAATGGCACCAAAATACTGCATAAAGGCAGTCTGCCTGTCATCCGGGTTAAATACCGAGGAGATAGCAGCAGTTTGGGAGATGGCTGCGGACCTTATCGTGATCGTATACACGAGGGAAATATCAGTTTTTTGCCAGGTCAATTAACACCCGTCATCGGCAGGGTTTTCGATGATCAGATATTTGAAATAGCGATCTTTGCTGAAATAGGTGGCTATGATATTTATCAGGCTTGGTATTTTCACAAATCCGGCAGACTCGAGCCGGTAGTCTATAGCAGCGGCTGGTCATGCGATAAGGACGGCAACGAGGATGGTCACGGGCTTGACCACAAGCATCACCCTTATTGGCGGCTTGATTTCGACGTTGAAGGCAATTCAAACGAAGTATGGCGGATTCGCACAAAGAACAACAATTCAGTAGAGGTTTTTAAATACCCTGAGGAATGGAATTCCTGGAAATTAGCCGATGACAAATCAATCGCATGGACAATCAATAAGCCGGGCTCAAACAGTCATGTGTTAATTCGTGCTCCGTCCAACGAACTGCGTGATGAAGGAGGTAGTCCATGGTTCCATTTCAGCAGTAAGGATATGGGAGTGCGCCGCTATCACAGCAGTGAAGATGAGGGGTGGATATTTGACTGGGATGAACATCTTGGTTACAAAAATCCGGAATGGCTTCCGGGTGAAGATGTGAATGGTAAAGACATTGTGTTTTGGGCTGTGGGTCACTTGTCGCATGCGTGGACCCAAGCTGACGAAGATAATCCTGAATGGCATTCCACCGGTTTGACAATCGATGTAGTTTCAAGAACGGCTGAAATTCTTCAATTGACTCAAATGCCTTTGCATTACACGGAGCGCGAGCTTAAGCGTCGCAGTAATAATATTCATGCAAAGATTCTGCAATTGATTCAAATGCCTTTGCGTTAAGGGAAGTAGTTGAGACTCACTCGTAGATTCATAAAAGGAGAACCTAAAATGAAGAAAAGTACATTACCCAGTAAATTTCAATTTCATCGATATGTAATGCTGGCTGCTTTCATTTTTTTTGCATCAGGTATGTCATTTCCAAAAATCGCACTTGCAGCCGAGTTTACGTGTAATCCGGTCGATGTTGCTACATTTCCGGGAAAGCGAATCCATGTAAAATGTTCACCTGCAAATGGCGCTATCCAGTGGTTTGCGCTCGGCGTAAATAATGAGGGGGAAGCTAATCGCATGTTGAGTATTCTCTCCACTGCGTTCGCTTTGCAAAAAAAACTGACCATTTGGTACAATCCAAATGATACTTCTGGTGCAAGCATAGGATGTAGTCCGAATGATTGTCGTTTGATTCAAGGTGCTCGCATGTTCTGATGATATCTAATCTGCTTACTTAGTATGCAATAAGAAACGATATGCATTAAGTCTGTTGGAAAATAAAGGAAAACCGATATTAAAATGGATATTCTGTCAGCGAAGCTGAAAGGGGATAATTCTGATTTGTTCTGACACGATCACTCGATCATGTCATTCTGTTAAAGCAGATCCTGCGTCAGCAGGCCAATATTGCCGCCGAAGGCGGCAATATTGTCGGTAACCGTCTGTTCCACGGCAAAACGGCGCAGATAATCCGGGCCGCCCGCTTTCGGGCCGGTGCCGGATAAACCCATGCCGCCAAACGGTTGTACGCCGACTACTGCGCCGATCATGTTGCGATTGATGTAGATATTGCCGATCCGGGCGTGTTGCCGGATGGTTTCAATCGTGCGGTGAATGCGGCTGTGAATGCCCAGCGTCAGTCCGTAACCACTGGCATTGACAGCCTGAACCACGGCGTTCAGTTCACTGGAAGCATAGCGGACGAGATGTAGCACCGGTCCGAAAACTTCTTCGTGGAGCTGATCCATCGACTTCAATTCGATCAGCGTCGGCGGATAAAAATGACCGTTTTGCAAGCTTTGTAAATGGGCGGTGGCGGAAAGCAGGGGTGGTTGATAAATTGCGTTGCCCAGCGCGCGCATACGGCTGACATGGATTTTGAGTTGCGTGACCGTGGATGCGCTGATAACCGGGCCGATATCGACGGCGTAGTCGGTGGGTGAGCCAAGCCGCAGTTGCTGCATTGCACCGATCAGCAGCGCCTTGATCCGGTCTGCGGTTTCATGTGGCACAAATAATACCCGCAGCGCCGAGCAGCGCTGTCCGGCACTGTTGAATGCGGATAACACGGCATCCTGTACTAATTGTTCCTTGTGCGCGGAGCTGTCGGCAATTAGTACGTTCTGGCCGCCGGTCTCCGCGATGAACGGGACAATGACCGGGTGGCCGGACAGTTGCTGGTTGATCCACTGCGCTGTTGCGGTGGAACCGGTAAAAGCGACGCCGGCAATACGGTGATCCCCGATAAGTTGGTGACCGATTTCAGCGCCCTTGCCGGGCAGAAAATGCAATACCGATTCCGGGATGCCGGCCTGATAAAAAATGCGCGCGCATGCCATTGCGATCAGCGTGGTACGCTCGGCGGGTTTGGCGATCACCGTATTGCCGGCAGCCAGCGCTGCCGCAATTTGGCCGGTAAATATGGCGATTGGAAAATTCCAGGGACTGATACATACAAAAACGCCGCGTCCTGAATAACGCAGTTGATTGATCTCTCCGGTTGGTCCCGGCAGCGTGATGGGTTTGCTGAACAAATCCAGTGCGTTCGCCGCGTAGTAGCGGCAAAAATCAACCGCTTCGCGTACTTCGGCCAGCGCATCCCTGATCGTGCGCCCGCCTTCCCGTACGCAAAGCGATACCAGATTCATGCGCTGCTGCTCCATCAGATCGGCGGCTTTCAGCAGACAGGCCGCGCGTTGTTCTACGGGTTGCAATCGCCAATTGTCGAAGCCGGCGACGGCAGCATCCAGCGCGTCGGCCGCCGTTTCCCGGCTGCCGTAGACTGCTTCGCCAACGATTTCCTGATGATCGGAGGGTGCGGCAATCGCTTGCGTCCGGCCTGTGTGCGCTCTGCCGTTAATCCATGGAGCAGCCTGATGGTTTTTATTCGCACGCTGATCCAGATCTTGCTGAATCTGTTGCCGGATCTGCGGGTCGGCCAGATTCAATCCTTGTGCGTTGCGGCGTTGACGACCATACAGTGCGGCGGGTAACGGCAATCCTTCCTGCTTTCCATTCAACCAGACAGCGACCGGATCACGGGTGATTTCGTCTATGGCAATATCCGGATTTTCAACCTGATTGATAAAAGAAGTATTTGCACCGTTCTCAAGCAAGCGCCGCACCAGATAAGGTAGCAGATCCTGATGTCCGCCGATGGGCGCATAGATGCGGCAGGAAATCGGCTGATCCACGTGCGCTTGAATGGCCTGATACAACGCATCGCCCATGCCGTGCAATCGCTGAAATTCATAACCGGAATGTCCTTGCGCTATCTGCATAATGGCGGCAACGGTATGCGCGTTATGCGTGGCGAATTGCGGAAAAAAGCAATCCGGCGCATTGATCAGCAATTGCGCGCAAACCAGGTAGCTGATATCGGTTGCCGATTTTCGGGTAAAAACGGGATAGCCGTCCAGACCGTTTTCCTGCGCACGCTTGATTTCGCTGTCCCAGTATGCGCCTTTGACCAGTCTGACAGGAATTTTGCACTGTCTGCTTTTCGCCAGTTGCGCAAGCCAGCGGATAACATGAACGGCGCTCTTCTGATAAGCCTGCACAGCCAGCCCCAGTCCGGGCCAGCCATCCAGCTTCGGGTGCATGAAAACTGCTGCAAAAATATCCAGCGCCATTTCCAGACGTTCGCTTTCTTCAGCATCGATGGTTAGTGTAATGCCTGCCTTGCGCGCCTGAATTGCAAGCTGCGACAGTCTGAATGTCAGCTCAGGTACGGCATGCCTGTGCTGGAGCGGTTCATAGCGTGGATAAAGCGCGGAAAGCTTGACGGAAATGCCTGGTCTTGCGTAGAGAGTGGCAGGATCTTCAGCATCAGAAGCACGGCTTGCCGCCAGTTGTGCAATTGCCTGCTGATACGCGGCAAAAAAGCGATCCGTGTCTGCCGTCGTAATCGCAGCTTCTCCGAGCATATCGAATGAGTAGCGTATGCCATAACCGGTATTTCCGGTTGTGTTGGCGGACTTGCAAATGGCCTGTTCTATGGTTTCTGCGAATACAAATTGTGCGCCCAGGATGTGCATTGCCTTTTTTATGGCAACGCGTATCACGGGTTGTCCCAAACGCAATAGCAATCTTTCAATCACCGGATGCAACTGTGGGTTCGTCTGTGCCTGCAACTGCCGCCGTTCCAGTGATCCGGAAAAAGCCAGTGCTTCGATTGCCATGCGGGTTAATAAGTCGTTGTGATGGGCAGGCGGACGCCAATCCACTGTGCTCAGCCGGTCGGTCAGAAAACGGTCCTGTGTGGCTTTGTCCGGAATGCGCAACAAGGCCTCAGCAATGGTCATCAACGCAATACCTTCATCACTGTTGAGTTGAAACTCGGTCAGAAACGCCCGCGTGATCGGCTGCCGGGCGTAATGCGGCATGTTCCGGTGCGGCTTATGGCGTATTTTCTCAAGCAGCTCCTGTACATACCTGGAAACCGTGTCAGCCGGGTAGTCAGTTAATTGCATCAGCAGATGCCGCACTGCCGATGCTTCGTTGGCGAGATAAGCTTGATTGATGGTGCGCCGGGCGGTTTTGAGCGTATCTGAATTCATAAGAATCCCCGCATTGCATGAGAATGAACATTGGATTTTCCACGATTCCGGGATTCAGTCAAATCGATGCAGTCCGATTGTGATCCGGTGAGCAGTTATGGCGGAGAGTTATGGCTTGTGTCCTGTTGTATTACAGACTAAACTTGATACGGAAATGCGCCGCCAGTAATCCGGCAGACTCACTGGGAGGCGGCCAGCTTCGAAACTATCACTTTAAGGTCTCACGCATGGAAGCGAAATTAAAACATAAGCGCCCCAGGCACCTGGATCTCTTCAAGATCACCCAGCCATTGCCGGCTATCGTGTCCATTATGCACCGCATCAGCGGCGTGTTGCTTTTTTTTCCGGGTATTCCCTTACTGCTGTGCGGACTGCGCATGCTGCTGGAATCTCCTGAAAGCTTTGCGTCCGTGCAGGCGGTTTTTCAGCATCCGGGTCTGAAGCTGCTGCTGGTTTTGTTTGTGTGGTTCTTCCTGCATCATTTATGCGCGGGTATCCGTTATCTGGCACTGGATCTGCATTACGGCGTCGAACTTGCCCAGGCGCGCGCCAGCAGTAAGTGGGTGCTGGCGACCAGCGTTCTGCTGACCCTTTTGACCGGGGTGGCGTTATGGTAAAGCAATCCGGCCGTATTGTTACAGGGGCGCACTATGGACTGCGGGACTGGCTGGCGCAGCGGATCACAGCCGCCTTCATGATTATTTACATAGCAGTGCTGGTGGTGTTAATTACCATTGACCCGCCTCAGGACCATGCGGCCTGGTCCGGCGTTTTCAGGCATTCATGGATGCGTATCGCAACTTTCCTGTTTTTTGCGGCTTTATTCTGGCATGCATGGGTGGGCGTGCGTAATGTGCTGATGGACTATGTCAAGCCGACAGCAGTTCGTCTGACGCTACAGATTCTGGTGATTATTGTTTTGCTGGCTTACCTGGTGTGGACAGCTGAAATTTTGTGGAGTTGATGTGGCGATCGTAAAAAGAAAATTCGATGTTGTTATAGTCGGTGCAGGCGGAGCCGGCATGCGCGCGGCATTGCAGCTTTCCGAAGCTGGACTCAAGGTGGCGGTGCTGTCCAAGGTTTTCCCCACGCGGTCGCATACGGTTTCTGCGCAGGGCGGTATCGCGGCGTCGCTGGGTAATGTAACCGAAGATAACTGGCACTGGCATATGTACGATACGGTAAAGGGTTCCGATTATCTCGGCGACCAGGATGCCATCGAATTCATGTGCCGCCAGGCGAATGAAGTGGTATATGAACTGGAACATTTCGGTATGCCGTTCGACCGGCTGGAGAACGGCAAGATTTATCAGCGCCCGTTCGGCGGGCAGTCGCAGAACTTTGGCGGTGCACAGGCGACGCGTTCGTGCGCGGCGGCCGACCGCACCGGACATGCGCTTCTGCATACGCTTTATCAACGCAATGTCAGCGCGAATACCCAGTTTTTTGTGGAATGGATGGGGCTCGATCTGATTCGTGATGCGCAGGGCGATGTACTCGGGATTACTGCGATGGAAATGGAAACCGGCGAAGTCATGCTGTTGCAGGCTAAAGCCACATTGTTCGCCACGGGCGGCGGCGGCCGCATTTTTCAGGCGAATACCAATGCGCTGATCAATACCGGCGACGGACTGGGTATGGCTGCGCGCGCCGGTATTCCGCTCGAAGACATGGAGTTCTGGCAATTCCATCCGACCGGAATTCATGGTGTCGGTGTGTTGATCAGCGAGGCGGTACGCGGCGAAGGTGGTTATCTTATCAACAAGAATGGTGAACGTTTTATGGAACGCTATGCGCCCAATGCCAAGGATCTCGCCAGCCGTGACGTAGTGGCGCGCGCGATGACCATTGAAATCAAGGAAGGCCGCGGCTGCGGTGACGATAACGATCATCTGCTGTTAAAACTGGATCATCTGGGTGCGGATATTATCAAGTCGCGGCTGCCGGGAATCCGTGAGCTCGCAATGAAATTTGCCCATGCCGATCCCATTCACGATCCGATACCTGTCGTGCCGACAGCGCATTATATGATGGGTGGAATACCGACCAATTACTATGGTCAGGTTGTGGCGCCTTATAAGACAGGGCCGGAAGAAGTGGTAACCGGGTTTTATGCGGTAGGGGAATGCGCCTGCGTTTCCGTACATGGATCTAACCGTCTGGGTACGAATTCGCTGCTGGATCTGGTCGTTTTCGGACGGGCGGCGGCGAATCGGATTATTGAAGATTTGGAAATCAATTCGCATCACAAGCCGTTACCCGCGGATGCGGCGGAAAAATCGTTAAGCCGGCTTGCGCGGCTGGAAAACCAGACGGACGGCGAGAATGTCGCACAGGTAACCGATGCGCTGTGTAAAACCATGCAGACTTATTGCGGCGTTTTCCGGTTTGAAGATACCTTGCTGGAAGGTGTGGAAAAAATCAAGGCAGTGGCTGAGCGGGTGGGTCGAACTGAAATCAAGGACAAGAGCAGAGTATTCAATACGGCGCGTATCGAGGCGCTGGAACTGGATAATATGAAGGAAGTTGCTGTTGCCACGATGATTTCAGCCGAAGCACGGCGTGAGAGTCGCGGCGCGCATGCGCGCGATGATTTTCCTGAGCGTGATGACGACAATTGGCTGAAGCATACATTGTTTTTTAGTGACGATTATCGTCTGGATTATAAACCTGTGCGACTGAAACCGTTGACGGTGGATTCGTTTCCGCCTAAAAAACGTACTTATTAGCGTGTGTGTTCAGATGCGTCGTCAATTCGATCCGGTTTTATTCGGAATTTCTGTGCGACGGGGTTTTTAAGGCATGTTTTAATTCGATTTGGAATACTTGGCTTATGATAAAAAAAGTTCTTTCGATGCTGCGATTTTTTATCGCCGTTTGCGTGCTATTGCCATCGCTGGTTTATGCGGATCAGCGCTATGTCACCGATCAATTCGAAGTGATGCTGCGTACCGGGCCCAGCGGGAATCACGCAATTATACGCATGCTGAAAAGCGGCGTAGCGCTGACTGTACTGGATCCGGAAGTTGATAATGGTTACGTACGTGTTCAGACAAATGCCGGAACGGAAGGCTGGGTGCTGACACGCTATCTGATACGTGAACCGGTTGCACGCGTGCAGCTCGAGAGTCTGGTAAAACAGGTCACCCGGGCTGAACCGAAGGATGCGAGCATACGCAGCCAGTTGAATGCCGTAAAAATCGAGTATGACAATGCCAATAAACGCATAACACTTCTTGAAGCGGAAAAAAAAGAAGTGGAGGAGCAGTTGGATGCAATCAGGAACAGGGCGGCGAATGTGCTGGCGATTGATGCCGAAAATAAACAGCTGCAACAGCAGCTGGCTGAAGCAAAGGCGCAGGTTAAAACGCTGCAGGAGCAGTTCAGCGAGTTAAGTAACAATAATGAAAAAGACTGGTTTATTACCGGCGCACTGGTGCTGGTGGGCGGGCTGCTGCTGGGATTGATCATTCCTAAAATCAGCTGGCGCAGGCAACGTTCGCCGTATGGCGGTTTTTAAGAAACTGTTCGAGATCTCGCTGAATGCCGCATTACTGTATTGAAATCGAACTCAGAATGCTCACATCTTGTATGCACTGCTTTTTCGTTCAATTCCATTTTGCACTGCCTCCTTATCGACACTTGAGCTGATTCTGAATCGTCGTCAGCGGAATATGAGCGCGCTCGGATGCTGAACGGATATCATAAATCGATTGTTTCTGCGCGATACCCATCCGCGAATTTCAACATTCCTGTTCAGATACTTTTCCAGCACGGGGAAAAGACTCAGATGATCATTGGCGATGCGGACGCTGACCTGATCGTTAAGAATCAGATAGGTAAAGCTGCGTTTTTGCTGGAATTGCTTCGGGATTCCGGTAAAGCGCTGCCAGCCGCGCCCGCCGGATGCAATCTGATCCAGCGGGCGTGCCTGGTAACCGGGCTCGCGCCAGATGCCCAGTCCTTGTTTTTCAGCCTGTTGCTGCGCGTTGCTGAATGTATCGGCATAACGCAGATTGGGCGGGACAATGCTCATGAACGCCAGTCCCTGTTTGAGCAATTCCAGATTAAGGTGTGTGCCGTCGGATAGAAACACATGAGCAAGCTGGCGATTGTATTTATCCTTTTTTTCCTGATCGTACTCCAGGTAAACCTGTTGATTTCTGACCTGATTGCGTAACCATTCCCGGGCTGCTACGCCGCCGGGTTCTCCGGGGCGATGACGGCTTTCAATTTCGGGTGTGTTGACGCCCAACAGTCGGATGCGCTGGTTGTTCTCCAGAATGAGCGTATCGCCGTCATAAACGCTTTTGACCGGATACAGGCGCCGGTATGTCTGGACAGGCAAGGTCGTCTGTTGAATGTTCCTGGTGTTTTCGGCTGCTTTGTCGGTATAGAGTACCCTGCCTGATTCGTCCACGATGCGATAAATTTCCGCATTGAGAACCGTTTGCGCGATCAGTTGACAACATACAACCATAAGCAGGTAATACAGTTTCCGTAGTGTGTTATTCATGCGGGCACCTGGTCCTTTTCTGCCATCAGGAAATGATCGGTATTCATCATAGTCATGTGCGAAAAATGCGTTTGAATTGAAAATATGGCACAATTACGGGGCTTTAAGTCTGGGAAAGGGGTCGCGGTAACGCATACCCGTGAAATAAAACCATTGCGCTGCTGAAACAATGCTTTGATCACAAGGTGTCACGCAGCCTGTACTCCGGGTTCTCATTAAAGCATATATAAATCAGGATACATGTACTGGAAAAAAGGGTTTTTTAGCTTTGCTTTTCGTAATCGGGATTTTTTTCAGGCGCTTGAATGAAAAAGAGCCTTGCAGCAACACCCGACCAGGGAGTTTTTAAAATTTAATGGAAATTGACAGAATTATCGATGCCGCTTTTGAGCCTGTTTCAAACGCGGTTGCGTCGGTCATTTTTTATAGCCTACCTTTTCTGGGACAGGAAATTAAACTGGTACTGGTCTGGCTGGTGATCGCTGCACTTTTCTTTACGTTTTATTTTAACTTCATCAATGTGCGGTATTTTGCGCATGGCATCGCGGTATTGCAGGGCAAATACGATCATCAGAATGTCGATGGACAGATTAATCGTTTCCAGGCGCTGATGACTTCGCTGTCCGGCACTGTGGGGTTGGGTAATATCGCGGGCGTCGCTGTGGCGATTTCTGTCGGTGGGCCCGGAGCGGCGTTCTGGATGGCGGTTATGGGTGTTTTCGGCATGTCGACGAAATTCATCGAAGTTACTCTGGGCGTGAAGTATCGTCAGCATGGTTCGAAGAAACATCCGGAAGCCATTTCAGGCGGGCCGATGTATTATTTGCGCGCCGCGTTTGATCAATACAGGAAACCGCGACTGGGTAGGTTTATGGCGGGGTTGTTCGCGCTGTGCTGCGTTGGCGGCGCAATCGGTGCGGGTGGCCTGTTTCAGGCCAATCAGGCCTATCAGCAGGCTTTGATTGTAACGGGCGGTGAGAATGGGGTTTTGTCGGAAAGAGGCTGGATGTTTGGCGTTTTCATGGCCGTACTCGTCGGTCTCGTGATTATCGGCGGTATCAAATGGATTGCGGCCGTGGCCAGCCGTGTCGTGCCGCTGATGGCGATCATCTATATCGTAGCCGGCATCTGCGTTATTGGTTTACATTACGACGCGATACCCGGTGCGATAATGACCATTCTGGAAATGGCGCTTTATCCCGAAGCGGGAATCGGCGCATTAATGGGTGCTTTGCTGATGGGCGTGCAACGTGCAACGTTCTCAAATGAAGCGGGGCTCGGTTCGTCGTCGATTGCGCATAGCGCGGTTAAAACGGATCAGCCGGTCAGCCAGGGTATGGTCGGTATGCTCGGACCGTTTATCGACACTGTGGTGATTTGTATGGTCACTGCATTTGTGATTGTGATTACAGGGGCATACATAGAAGGTAATGGCATGGAAGGCGTGGCATTGACATCGCGCGCATTTGAATCCGGAATAGCGTGGTTTCCGTTTGTGTTATCGGCAACCGTTTTCCTGTTCGCCTATTCAACCATGATTTCATGGTCTTATTACGGGCTGAAAGGCGCAACCTATCTTTTCGGCGAATACGATATCGTTGAAAATATTTATAAAATCCTGTTTTGTTTTTTTATCGTCATCGGTTCGGCGACGCAGTTGTCGAACATCATCCTGTTCACCGATGCCATGGTATTCGCCATGGCGATACCGAACATTATCGGATTATATTTGCTCGCACCCGAAATAAAAAAAGATCTTCGCGTTTATTTACAGGACATTAACGCGCGTCCATGATTATTTTGCAATTCGATTGGAGAAACGCCATATGCAACTCCAGACTATATTCGAATCAGAAATATCCATTCATATCTCTGCCAATGAGCAAATAGCCTTATGACATCCGAAACCCTGGTAGAAATCAGCGATCTGAATTTTTCCTACGATGCGCGTCCTATTCTGAAAGGCATCAACATGACGATGAAGCGTGGTCAGGTAATCGCTATTATGGGCGGCAGCGGATCAGGAAAGACGACGCTGCTGAGGCTGATTGGCGGTGAAGTCGTTCCGTCGTCCGGCTATGTCAAGGTTTCCGGTCAGGTTGTTCATCAACTGGATCGTGACGCGCTTTTCGAGATACGCCGCAAAATGGGCATGCTGTTTCAGTTTGGCGCATTGTTTACCGACCTGTCCGTATTTGACAATGTCGCTTTTCAAATGCGCGAACACACCGACTTATCGGAATCGATGATCCGTGATCTGGTGCTGATGAAACTGCATGCTGTGGGCCTGCGCGGCGCGCACCATCTGATGCCGGCTGAGTTATCCGGCGGTATGGCGCGCCGTGTAGCGCTGGCGCGTTCGATTGCGCTTGATCCGATGCTGATCATGTATGACGAACCATTCACCGGACTTGATCCGATATCGCTGGGTGTGATTGGCAGCCTGATCCGGCGCATGACTGACACCCTCGGTATGACATCGGTCATTGTGACGCATGATGTACAGGAGTCGTTGAAAATTGTCGATTACGTCTATTTTGTCGCGGACGGTGTCATCGCCGCGCATGGCACGCCGGCAGAGGTCAGGGATTCGGTGGCGCCGTTTGTTCATCAGTTCGTACACGGCGAAGTCGACGGCCCTGTGCCTTTTCATTATCCCGCGCAGTCCTATCGCCGGGATTTAAATCTGGAGAATGCGCTTGTTTAAACATCTTGCCGCAGGCATTCGCAGCGTCGGCCACCGTACCATCGAAGGTGTCTGGCAGCTGGGGCATGCCACGCGATTTTTTCTGCTGGTGCTGCTAAAATCCGGAACCAGCTTTCGACGTTTCGGTCTGGTCATTCGCGAACTCTATTATGTCGGTGTTTTGTCGCTCATTATCATCGTGGTATCGGGACTTTTTGTCGGCATGGTGCTGGGTCTGCAGGGCTACGAGACATTGCAGAAATATGGTTCTGAATCGGCCGTCGGCACATTGGTTGCGCTGTCGCTGGTGCGCGAACTCGGACCGGTGGTTGCCGCGTTGCTGTTTGCCAGCCGCGCAGGTTCGGCGATTACTGCCGAGATCGGCCTGATGAAAGCAACAGAACAATTAGCCGCAATGGGGATGATGGCCGTCGACCCGGTTGCGCGCGTCGTTGCGCCGCGTTTCTGGGCAGGCGTGATTTCCATGCCGTTTCTGGCAGCCATTTTTTCGGTGATGGGGGTATTCGGCGGATATCTCGTTACCGTTACGTTCATCGGTGTGGACGCCGGTTCATTCTGGTCACAGATGCAGAGTAATGTTGATTTCAGAATTGACATACTCAACGGTTTTATTAAAAGCTGTTTTTTCGGTGTGGCGGTAACAGCTATTGCTGTCTTTGAAGGATATGATTCACCACCAACAGCCGAAGGCGTATCGGGTGCAACGACGCGCACCGTGGTGACGTCTTCACTGGCGATACTGGGGCTTGATTTTATCCTGACGGCTTTCATGTTTAGAGGAATATAAAGTGATGCAACGCAGGATATTGGATTTCTGGGTAGGATTGTTTGTGATGACCGGCATTGCCGCATTGATGTTTTTAAGTCTGAAGGTGGGCAATCTGGATACTTATGGCATTGCGGACAGTTATGTCATTAAGGGTAATTTCGACAACATCGGCGGCCTCAAGACCAGAGCGCCGGTTAAAAGTTCGGGTGTGGTGGTTGGCCGTGTCGCCGATATTCAATTTAGCACCAGTACGTATGATGCGATCGTAACGATGAATATCGACAGTCGCTATCAGTTTCCCAAGGATACGTTTGCCAGCATCCTGACGGCCGGTTTGCTGGGAGAGCAATACATCGGACTCGCGGCTGGCGGTGATGAGGTGATGCTCAAGGAAGGTGATACAATAATGAAAACCAATTCCGCCATGGTGCTGGAAGAAATGATCGGACGTTTTTTATTTGACAAGGCGTCGGAAGATAATGACTTTTAGTTGACAGGGCATCTCGAAAAACTGTTTTTTAATACAATATCGATTTCGGAATGAAGAAGTGAGGGAACAATGAAAAGATGTGCGCGCGTGATGACTTTTGGGGTTGCTTTATTGATTACTCAATTGTTTGTGTTCCCGGCATGGGCGATGGAAATGGCGCCTGATCGGCTTGTTGATCGAACTGTTCGTGAAGTGCTTGATATTATTAAGCAGGATGAGGCGCTTAGAAATGGCGACAAGGAAAAAATGCTGGATCTGATCGAAATCAAGGTTCTGCCGCATTTTAACTTTAACCGCATGACGCGGCTGGCGATGGGGAAGCACTGGTCCGACGCGACACCTGAACAACAGCAGACGATTGTAAACGAATTCAGAACGTTGCTGGTTAGAACCTACTCGAATGCATTGACGACCTACCGCGATGAAACCGTTAAGGTTAATCCGGTTGCGAATCTTGGTAACACTAAAGATACGACGGTCAGGACAACTGTTTTCCAGAGACAAGGCAGAGAACCTGTTCCAATTGATTACAGTATGGAAAAGAGTGCGGATGGCTGGAAAGTCTACGATGTAACCGTCGCCGGTGTCAGTCTGGTGACGAATTACCGTGGCTCGTTCAGCAGTCAGATCCGCAGGGGCGGCGTTGATGGATTGATAAAAACTCTGGCGGATAAGAATCGTTCCCTTGAAGGTAGTCGGTAGCAGGCAGCCGGCGGCGCGTTATCACCGGCGAATCATCACGTATATGGAACACAGTATGATATACCGCGATGGCAATACGCTCATAGTCGAAGGCGGAGTAACGGTTCATAATGTTGCCTGTCTGACGCGACAGGGTATTGAATTGCTGGACAGCAATCTGCTGCATGTGGATCTGCAGAAAGTCACCGAGGTTGATTCAACCATTGTCAGTATGTTGCTTGAGTGGCAGCGTGCGTCCGACCGGAAGGGTTGTCAATTGAAGTTCATACATTTTCCGGCAAGCATCGAAAGTCTGATGCAGCTCTATGATGTCACATCGATTTTAGTTCCTGAGCAGGGTCAGCCGGATCATTAGTCTGCGCTCCAGTCAATTGTCGATACCTTTTTCCCGGTTTCATCAATGACAGCGGCTATCGAAGTCAAGCAGGTATGCAAGTGTTTTGGCTCTGTCTGCGCACTCGATCATATCGAACTCGATATTCACGAAGGCGAATTCTTCGCCCTGCTGGGTCCCAACGGCGCCGGTAAGACCACGCTGATCAACGTCATTGCCGGATTGGCCATTGCCGATAGCGGATCTGTCCGTATCATGGGCCGGCATGTGATTCAGCAGTACCGCGAGGCCCGGCGGCTGCTCGGCGTGGTGCCGCAGGAGCTGGTTTTTGATCCGTTTTTTACCGTTCGTGAAACGCTTCAGATTCAATCGGGTTACTATGGTATTCGCGGAAACAGCGCCTGGATCGCTGAAATTATCGACCGGCTGGATCTGACGGATAAAGCGGATGTCAATATGCGCGCGCTGTCCGGCGGCATGAAACGGCGTGTCATGGTAGCGCAGGCATTGGTACACAAGCCGCCGGTCATCATTCTGGATGAACCGACGGCGGGCGTGGATGTGGAGCTGCGCCAATCGCTCTGGGATTTCATCCGGCAACTCAATAAAGCAGGCCATACCATTGTGTTGACAACGCATTATCTGGAAGAAGCCGAAGCATTGTGCAGCCGTGTGGCGATGCTGAAACAAGGTAAAATTATCGCCTTAAACAGCATGCAGCAGCTGATTGCCGCCATGACCGCGGGTTATACACTGCGTCTGCGTTTGCAGCCGGATCTGTTACCCGCCGCCGTGCAGGAAAAACAGACCGGCTATCACAATGGTCTTCACGAATTGAAAATCGACGCGTACGCGCAGATTGAAATGGTGCTCGCCGAATTACGCCAGGCGCATACTCAGATTTTGGAAATGCAGTTACAACAGTCTGATCTTGAAGATGTTTTTATCAATTTGATGCGTCATCATGGTTGAAAAATAGTGAAAGTCAGGGAAAAAATGGAAATCAGGCATGAACTTTATTTAGGTGATTGCGAAACAGTGTTGCAGTGTATTCCCGATAATTCCGTAGATTTGATTTTTACATCTCCGCCTTACGCGGATCAGCGAAAAAAAACATATGGCGGTATTAATCCGGATGACTATGTCGACTGGTTTTTGCCCAAGACTGAGCATATGCTGCGTGTCCTTAAACCAACAGGAACCTTTGTTTTGAATATTAAAGAAAAGGTTGTTGATGGAGAGAGAAGCATTTACATCATGGAGTTGATTCTTGCAATGAGAAAGCAAGGATGGCTATGGACAGAAGAATTCATCTGGCATAAGAAAAATTGTTATCCTGGGAAATGGCCGAACAGATTTCGTGATGCCTGGGAGCGCCTGCTGCAATTCAATAAAAATAAAAAATTCAACATGTATCAGGAAGAAGTCATGGTTCCGATGGGTGATTGGGCAAAAACCCGATTAAAAAATTTAAGCGAAACCGACAAGACAAGAGATGAATCCAGAGTTGGCAGCGGATTCGGGAAAAATATATCAAACTGGATCGAAAGAGAGAAAGCCTACCCTACCAATGTTCTGCATTTGGCAACAGAATGCAACAATAAAAAGCACAGCGCGGCGTTTCCAGAAGGTTTGCCGGAATGGTTCATGAAATTATTTACGCTACCAGGAGATACGGTATTGGATCCTTTTATGGGATCCGGTACGACAAATGTCGTAGCCAGTAGACTGCAAAGAAGTTCGATCGGGATAGAAATAATTCCAGAATATTACGACATGGTGAAATCGCAAATTCCATCCGTTGAGCTGTTTCTATTTGAGACAAAAGAGAAATATGAAGCCAATCGAATTAAGTGATGTGGTTAGGTATGTTGAAGATAACATTGGTATTTTTCATGGAAAAAGAATATCGAGCCCGGACGCATTAAGTCTCGGCAAAGTTCTGAAGCGAAAAAATCCTTATCTGTTTAAGGCAAAACATGTGTTGACCGCCGAAGAAATCGTGAAAGGTCTCGTCGACGCGCATATTTCCTCGAATGAAGAGACGCTATTTGGAGACTGGCTGGAAGGGCTTGCGATATTCATCAATAGCAGGGTTTATGGTGGGTGGAAGTCAGGAATACCCGGGATTGATCTGGAATTTGACAAAGCGGGAATCCGCTATATTGTCAACATCAAATCCGGACCGAACTGGGGTAACAACAGCCAGATAGCCAAAATGAAACTGGATTTCAAAACAGCGCAGCGGACGCTGAGAACCAGTAATTCAAAATTGAATATTATCGGTGTTAATGGCTGTTGCTATGGTCGCGATCAGAAACCCGACAAAGGCGATTACTTTAAATATTGCGGTCAGAAATTCTGGGAATTCATCTCTGGAACTCAAAATCTTTATACGGATATCATAGAACCATTGGGCTACAAAGCTAAAGAGAGAAACAATGATTTTATTGAAGCATACGCTAAGCGAATCAATAAGTTTACACTGGAATTTGGCAGCTTGTTTTGTGACGACGATGGCGCGATTGATTGGGAAAGGCTTGTGCGGTTTAATTCATCAGTCTAGATATTTGCTGGAAAAGAATTATTATCGGAAATTTTTGTAAACCTTTTCCCCTTTTACAGAGCATGAGAAACTGCCTGTGTTGCCGCTCCGGCGTTAGAAACAGGCTCAAAATGCTCATTTATCACATATAAACTCCACTTTTCACTCGGCGCAAGCGCTTCGCCCTACGGAGCACAGCCTTATGGCTGTTCGCTTCGCTTGAATCGGCTGCCTCGATTACGTTTTTCAACATCCTGTTAATCCTGTCAGATGTTTGATTGAATTGAGTCAATCTGAAAAGATAAATAACCTTCATAAATGTTTGGATCAAACGATCCGGATCTGTAAAAACACTCCTGTTTCTAATCAGTTACCTGATAAATCCAGCAGGTAGTTTCAGTATGCAAAATTCAGAATCACTTTTAAATTCACTTTTAACGCTTGTTTAACGGGTGATTAACGCTTTCCTGACAAGCGCATTATTAGTATGCAAGGTAGGAAAACGCAATAGAGTCAGAACCGTTGTTTCATCAAAAGTCTCAGTTAACCGGATGCGTGCTTGTAGTCCTTGACGCTTTTGCGATTTCTCAATCCGATTTTCGGGTCAAAAATCAAGCATAACGTTAGCATAAGGAGTGACACAAATGTTAGAGGAATTTATCAATAATTTCACGAGTAACTTGTTCAAACCATTGTTGTTGTTTTTTTATCTTGGGTTCCTGATCCCCTTGTTGAAAGTACCGCTGGAATTTCCGCCTGCGCTCTATAAAGGAATAACCATCTATCTGCTTATCGCGATTGGCTGGCATGGCGGCGAGGAACTTGCGGAGCTTACCGCGGATGATTTTCAGCTGGCTATGGGATTCATGGCGATCGGCTTTGTTACAAACACGATTATCGCATTAATGGCTTATTATGCGTTGCGGCGAGTGACTCATTTGCGGAAAATTGATGCCGCAACTGTGGCAGGCTATTACGGCTCGGACTCTGCAGGTACGTTTGTCACGTGCGTCGGTGTGCTGGTTGCCGCCAATATCGCGTTTGCCGCCTATATGCCGGTGATGCTTGCTGTGATGGAAATTCCGGGCTGTCTTGTCGCGCTTTATCTGGTTTCAAAAGCCCGTAATTCAGGGCTAATGGATGCAGCGGGTAATTTACCTGGAGAGCCTGGATACAATCCTGCAACCTGCAAGACTAATGGCAACGGTAATGGAAACGGACATGGCATTATCAACAAAAAGGTATTGCATGAGATTTTTTTCAATCCAGGTCTGTTTCTGTTGTTTGGCGGTATTTTGATTGGATTTGTCTCCAGACTGCAGGGCGTAAAAGTTACTGAAGCAAATGACCAATTCTTTATCGTGCTGTTTCAAGGCGTTTTGTCTCTGTTTCTTTTGGAAATGGGCATCACAGCTTGTTCGCGTCTTAAAGATCTGAAACTTGGCGGACCGGGTTTCGTGGCATTTGGAATCATTGCGCCAAATATCTTTGCGACCTTTGGAATACTGACTGCACATGCTTACAGTATGGCGATAGGACACCCGCTTGAAATTGGAACTTACGTACTTTTTGCGGTATTGTGTGGTGCAGCTTCGTATATAGCGGTTCCAGCAGTACAACGTATGGCAATACCTGAAGCAAGTCCTACGCTGCCGCTGGCGGCATCGCTTGGATTGACGTTCACCTACAATGTGACTATAGGTATTCCGCTCTATATTTTGTTTTCCACTGCATTGACTACGTTGATACCAGTGGTGTAACTATTTCTGAGTCAATTTACAGCTATCTGGTTGTTTTTCCAAGGCAAGGCGGAACGAGTGTTGAACTGGCAAGCCTTGCCGTTCGCATAGAAAAGCAAAAGATACCCATCATTTTCTTCAGGCTAGCTTCAGGAAAGTACTGCATCCTTTAGCGGTGTCCTGTAGTGTTCCGTATCTGAAATGCCTGCTGGTATGTGTCCATGCTGGTTTATCGGATTTAAGATTAATGCTGTCGCACTAATGAAAAAGCGGCGCATCTTCCCTCGATTTTTGAATTCGCAAAACCCTGTTTTCGTTGCATACGGGTTTGCTATATGCCTGGAAATTGAGAAATCCATGCGCATTATCCTGTTTGGCCCGTTGTGATTCATATAGAGTTTTTTCTGTTCTTTCTGTATTTGCAAAATTTACAAAGAATATCTCGTGAATGCTGTTAAAAATCTTCAGATGTAGATCTTTGTTTTCTGTTTTTTATCAAAATTGTTTTTTTAATCAATATTTAACATCATTTTGACGTGATGTTGATATATGTCGCCGTAGAGTATTCATTGCGCCAAGTGATTAAGTCTGTCATGGCGCACACATTATCAACAATTTGGAGAAGTGACATGAATAAAAGGGTGATAGTTTGTGGGTCGATGCTGTTTTTTATTCTTATGCAACCGTGTATTCTGCTTGCCGTTGAGAGGTCGGAAACTGGCGCGGCTACAGAGAAAGAGCGAGCGCTGAATGTCAGGCAGCCTCAACATTCTCAGGTGCTGGCTAATAAAATGATGGGACATATCAATCTTGCCCGATTTGCGCTGGCGATCAAGCTGCCGCGTCAGGCAGCACATCAGATTGAGAAAGCGCAAATTATCGAGGCTGTCCTTGCATCACAGTTATCTGAACCCGGAATAGACGCTGATTTTAGCTACGGCAAGATTGATTACGCTAAAAACGCCCGGGTCAAAGATTATTATGTACCGGTTGTGGACGACGTGCTGCTGATCAGTGATGGTGATGAAATTTTTGATTATTTGAAAAAACTCAATGTGCCTGAAACAGGAGCAAGCCTGGTGCAGTTGAGAATGGCAATAAATCTTAATGATATCAGGGTGGCGCTTGATAGCGCGTTACGGTCGACGCTTGAGCATAAAAAATATGAAGAAGCGCGGCAGATGCTTGCGGCAGCTTTCAGTAATGTGGTTATCGAAGAAAAAGAAATTGAGGATCCGGTGCTGGCAATTTCAGAAAATTTAGCGCTTGCCAAAGCATTCCTGAACAATGCGCAATACGAAAAGTCACGCAGCACGTTTAACTATGTTCGTGCGCGCCTTAACGATGCGCATGACGCCAGTATCGATGAAAATATCGTGAATAAATTTACGGTTGAACTGGACGAGCTGCAAATGGCACTCAGGAAGAAGGACCCATCAAGAGCGCTCAGCATTTACGATCATATCGACGAATGGATGAAGATTGTCAGAGGATATTGACGGGGCCGCGTGATGCCCGACCGGGCACAGAGCGCTAACAGAGGCTGTTGAAAAACGATCCGCGTTGCTTGCTGCGGTGTTAGAAACAGGTTCAAAATGCGCATTTATCGGGTATAAACTCCGTTTTTTACTCGGTACTAGCGCATCGACTGATTTGAACACATTTTTCAATAGCCTGTTAGAGGTATACGATCGGCGCTAAAATCGGTCGAATTGCCATAAAAAGTACGCGTTTCATGTGCGAACGAGAGGCATTGACAGACCGTTATAACTTGTCCTGGGTAAGAGGGATAAGAATGCTGTTATTCTCATCTCTCTATTTTTTAATCGCCGCCACTCAGGCATTATCGCTGAATCAATTGCACCATTGCGTGCATCGACATTTTCATTTCGTTTTTCTTTTTTAGATCTTGTGGTTACAGTTTTGTGACAAAAGCATTTTGTTAACATTTTTCTCACAAAAAATTAACAATTTCTTGATATGTCAGTCAGTAGACTGTAGGAACGGTATAACATAGGAGTACGGTCATGAATGTGTTGGTTATTGAGGATACCGAAGACATCGCCGCAAGCATCCATGATTACCTGGAAGGCTTGGGTTATGTGATTGATGTGGCTGGCGATGGTGTGACGGGATTGCATTTCACGGTCACCAAGAATTATGACGTTGTTATCCTCGATCTGAATTTGCCGGGTATTGACGGTGTTGAACTTTGCCGCCGGATTCGCCGGGATGCTCAGAAAGCTGTTCCGGTATTGATGCTGACATCAAGAGATTCGCTTGAAAATAAACTGGAAGGTTTTCGTTCAGGCGCCGACGATTACATGACAAAGCCTTTTTGTCTGAAAGAGCTTGCGGCACGTGTAAAAGTATTGTCCGAGCGAGTCAATCGGTTACCGGATTCACGGTTGGTGGTCGGAGATCTTACACTGGATATGAATACGCACAGAATCTCCCGTGCAGGCAGGCAAATTAACCTCAATCGCAAACTTTACCGGATCATACTGTATTTCATGCAGAACCCGCACCGTGTAATTGAGCGCGAAGAACTTGAATACGCAGTCTGGCAGGACAAGACGCCTGATAGTGACGCTTTACGTACACATCTTTGCCATTTGCGACAGGTTATCGATAAGCCGTTTGGCCAACCCTTGCTGCATACGGTAAGAGGGTTTGGCTACATGCTTACTGACGAATATGCAGAAGGCGAATAATCGTATCGCCCAGCGCATTACCTTTGCTTTTTTATCCTTCGGTGTTTTTTTAACACTGGTGCTGGGATTAAGCCTGATTGTCGCATTTAAAACCATCGTTACCAGCATGCTGGATGACATCCTTTACGCGGAACTCAAACATTTTCGCCAGCAGATGCCGAATATGCTGAACCCGGGTCATTTCCGCTCCCGCACTACGACCATATACATTTCCCTAGTCAACGAGAAGGACTATAACTTGCCGGAACATGTTCGCGATCTCGATCAGGGAATCTATGACTTGACCAATAATGACCGTGATTACCGGGTTCTGGTCGAAGATATTGGTGGCGTTCGTTACGTCGTGAAATTCGACGATACGAACATCCATGAACTGGAAAAAGAATTCATTATTCTGGTCTGGATGTGTTCGCTTGTTGTTTTGATGTTTGCGCTTGTTATTGGCTGGAGAATTGCGCGTGGTGTTGTTCAGCCAATTAAGCAACTTGTTGATCAAGTGATTGCATTTAAAAATAAGTTGAATAAATCCGTGCAATTATCCGGGTTTGATGACGATGAAATAGGTGAGCTTGCCCATGAGTTGCAGCACTATCACGATCAACTAAGATTTCTGTTGATTCGCGAAAAAGAGTTTGCCAGCAGCGTCAGCCATGAGCTGCGCACGCCGATAACAACTATCAGCCTGGCAGTGGAAATTCTGTCGTCGAATGGCAATTTGTCGAACAGGGAACGTGAACGGATCAGGCGGATTCAACGCGGCATTAACGAAATGGTCGAGCTTATTGAAACTTTTCTGGTGCTGGCGCGCATTAATAATGAAGCAGATGAAGATTGTCATCCACGAAAACTGGGGCCGATCGCTCGAAAAGTTATCGAGCAGCAACGGATATGGCTCGGCAACAAGCCGGTTGAAGTGAAAGTTGTAGAGAAAGTACCATTAGAAGTCTCCGCGCCATTAGGCATACTCGACGTGCTTGTCGCCAATCTCGTACGTAATGCTTTCAAATATACGGAACGCGGACGAATCCGGATATCATTGACGCCCGGCCGGATCACCATTGCAGATACCGGGGTTGGTATGGATGCGCATACACAAGCCCAAATTTTCAAATGCCATGTGAAAAAAGATACGTGCGATCCGGATAGAGTCGGTCTCGGATTAATGATTGTTTACCGGATTTGTGAGCGATATGGTTGGCGCGTATCTTTCGAAAGTATCAAAAACCAGGGTTCTGAATTCACGGTATGGTTTTCAGCCTGAGACACTGTTTTTTTCATCATAATCCGCCATTCATTCTTTTTTAGCCTTGTTTTAACCGCTTCATCACACCTCCGCGATTAGTCTGTCTACAGAAATCGCAGTTGTCTCGTGTCAATTATCTTGTCCGGCGGTACTTGACCAGATCAATTTGGCCACGTCACTGAGATGCTCGTCGTGGATATCGTTTTTTTCACAGAAAGTACTTTAGTTTCAACTAAAAAGCCCTTTCACAAGGATGCTGGGTGATTTTTTCATTCTTATTCTTACATAGTATTACAAGGAATGACTATGACAATGTTATTAAGAAATTCGCAAACAACTTATTTGTTGCTTTTTTTGATATGTGCAAGTATTACTTCAATAAATAATGTGCGCGCTGTAGAGATCCAGAAGTATTTCCACAGCGACAAGAATCAATTGGAAAAAACATTGCTGACGCAAGCAGAAAAGGCAGAAACTGATAAAGCACAAAAGCCGCCCTTTATTTTCCAGCGCAAAATCCTTCCAGTCGATAGAACCACTGGCTTCAGCGCTTTGGAAACACCGGGGCATACGCGGTTTGATTTTGATACGTTGACCAAACTGATGGAAGAACATAAAACACCGCTTACAGCTTACACTCCGGATTGGCTCAATTTGGCAATAGAACATCGCACACGTTATGATGTATTCGACCATGGCTTCACCAAAAATATACCAGGATTCAATGAGCAAGTTCATCAACGTACCAGATTCCTGGTAGAAATCTTGAATATCATTGATCCTCTAAAGCTTACGTTTGAATTGACAGATATACGCGCCCCACTTGCCAATTACGACCAGGAACATTCATCGGTTTTTGCGAATCATTTTGACTTTACCCAGCTTCATCTTGGATTGCATTCTAAAAATTTTCTGGGAACTGGGTATGCCGCGAAATTTGAAGTCGGACGTTTTATGATGGACTTAGGTGAAGCACGATTAGTAGGGGGACATCGTTGGGGTACTTTTTCACCGACCTTTGATGGATTGCATTTTTTGCTCGGAAATGAAAGTGAAAAATGGAGTTTGCGAGTATTTGGCGCCCGGCCAGTCAATCGGGACCCGGATTCATTAGACTGGAATACTCCCGAAACTTACTTCTCTGGTGCTCAAGTGACCAACAGGGATTTGCGATGGGCTTTTTTTGATGTTTACTTCCTCCAGCTAAACGAAGGTAATAAACTCAGAAAGCGAAATTTATCGACCACTGGTTTCAGGTTGTTCGCAAAACCTGCCATAGGTAGCTTAGATTACGAAATTGAATCCATGTACCAGTTCGGGGATACTCAGGACGAAAGTGTATTTGCGCATCGTCATCACGGCGAAGTAGGGTATAGTTTCAGAACGGAAATGCCATTCAGGCTCGTTTACTTATTTGACTTTTCGTCAGGCAGTCGCGATCCCAACAAGAATTTTGATATTTTGTATGCAAAACGCCGGGTCGAATATGGGCCGACTGGGATGTTCGGACCTTTTTTTCCATCTAACCTCTTGTCGCCAGTCGGTTTTCGCGCAACACTTATTCCCGTTCCAAACGTGAGATTTATGTTGTCTCATCGGGCGTACTGGCTAGCCAATAAAAATAGTGCCTTTGTTGGTAGTGGCCTGCAAGACCCAACTGGGCGGGCAGGCGGCTTTCTGGGCAATATGTTGGATGTCAGCGTCGGTTGGGATCCTCAATGGAGTTATCTAAAACGTGTAAGTTTCGATATCGGCTATAGTCATATATTTAAGGGTGATTATTTCAATAAAGTTCAAGATAGTCCTGGTATGAAAGATACCAATTATGGTTACACCATGGCGACCTTTAAGTTTTAACGTTCGCGGACTCTATTTCGAAGTGCGCAAAACACCTGGCGGTGGTTTGGTGTAGCGCACCGCACCGCACCGTCTTCCGAGTGCACAGGCCTAAAAGCCATGCTAAATAATGTGCTGCTATTCATTAGCGTATAATGCCATACCCACTACGATTCATATAGAGATCCAAAAAGGATAAAAATTATCACAATGTGTCTGTGCTTGATCGTCGTATTCTATGGCGCATCTCTATTATCTAAATGAGCGGCTTCTTAACATTGTTATACAAGGAACTGCTGCGATTCTGGAAAGTCGGTTTCCAGACTATTGCGGCGCCTGTTGTATCGACACTGCTGTATCTGCTGATATTCTTTCATGTGCTGGAAGGACGTATCCAAGTCTATTCAGGCATTTCCTATTCGGTTTTTCTGATTCCTGGACTGATCATGATGGCAATGATGCAGAACGCATTCGCGAATGCATCGTCAAGCATGATTCAATCCAAAATCAGCGGAAATATTGTTTTCCTGTTGTTGTCACCACTGACTTACCTGGAGATTTTTCTGGCGTACATCCTGGCATCCGTTATGCGTGGTTTTCTGGTCGGCGCGGGTGTCTATCTGGCGGCGTGGCCATTTTTTGAGATCCCGTCTTTTCAACTGATGTGGATAGTTCTGTTCGCCTTGACAGGCAGCGCGCTGCTGGGGGCGCTGGGTATTATTGCGGGTATCTGGGCGGATAAATTCGATCAACTTGCAGCGTTCCAGAATTTTATTATCATGCCTTTGACATTTTTATCCGGTGTGTTTTATTCGATTCATTCCTTACCGGCAGTCTGGGAATTTCTGTCTTACCTGAATCCGCTGTTTTACCTGATCGACGGATTCCGCTACGGTTTTTTCGGTGTATCGGATGTTTCGCCTTACCTGAGCTTGCTTGTCGTGATCATCTGTTTTGCCGGGTTATCCACGTTGACCCTGACGATGCTCAGAAGCGGTTACAAGCTGCGGCACTGATTTTTCATTACCCTATTTCGGTTCGGGGTACGGGTAGAGCATATTCATCGCAATGCTTTTGCCTGCTGTTTCGACGATACGGACATGCTCGCGCCGGAATTCGCGCGCATGCCGCAGGCCGCAGGAATGCGCAATCATATTGATTTCCTTGTTGAAGTTTCGAGCGTAGTTAGCCACGCGCAGGTATTTTTCTTCGACAACAAGGCCGTTTTGTAAACGAGGATTATGCGTCGTGATGCCGGTCGGACAAGTATTTTTGTGGCAGCGCATGGCTTGTATGCAGCCAAGGGAAAACATGAAGCCACGCGCGGTATTGATAAAATCCGCTCCGGCACAGAGCGCCCACGCACCATGCGCTGCGGTGACCAGTTTCCCGGCTGCAATGACGCGGATGCGTTCTTTCAACCCGGATTCAATCAAAGAGTCAACAACGCGCGGCAGTGCTTCGGCGATCGACAGGCTGACGTGATCCATCAGAGACTGTGGCGCAGCGCCGCTGCCGCCCTCACCGCCGTCAATCGCGATAAAGTCGGGCGCATAATCCAGTCCTTTGCGGACAATCCATTCGCAGAGTTCGTTGATGAAGTGCCAGCCGCCAATCGCGGTTTTAATGCCTACCGGGCGTCCGGTCAATTCGCGCAGATAATTGATTTTTTCAAGCAGCTGTTCAATGTTATGAATGTCGATGTGACGGTTTGGACTGATGGAATCCTGGAATGCCGGAATGCCCCGGATGGACGCGATTTCATCAGTAATCTTGTTGCCCGGTAATAACCCGCCCTTGCCTGGTTTTGCGCCCTGTGACAGTTTGATTTCGAACGCCTTGGCGATTTTGCCCAGTTCTTTCGCGCGTTCGGGTGAAAAGTTGCCATGCGCATCGCGGATGCCGTATTTGGCGGTACCGATCTGCATGATAATGTCGCACGCACCTTCCTGGTGATAAGGCGCCAGACCGCCTTCTCCGGTGTTGAGCCAGCAGCTGGCCTGAGCCGCGCCCAGCGATAAGGCGCGCACGGCCGGTTTGGAAATGGCGCCGAAGCTCATGCCGCTGATATTGACGATGGATTTCGCTTCAAATGGATGCTTGGCATAACCTTCGCCGATCAGCAACGATGGTGTCGGAAGCTGGTCTTCTTCGAGTATCGGAAAAGCGGCGTTCACAAAAATAATTGAACCTGGTTCGCGCAGGTCCATGGTAGAACCAAAGCCCACCAGTCCGCCCTTGTTTTTTGAATGCCGATAAATCCAGTTGCGTGTGGCGCGGTTGAAGGGCATTTCATCGCGATCATCGGAGAAAAAATATTGCCGGAAGTATTTGCCCTGCTGCTCGAAGAAAAACCGCAGGCGGCCAATCACGGGGTAATTCCGCAGCACGGAATGTTTTTTCTGGGTGATGTCCTGAATGAACCAGAAAACGATCATGCCGATAATGACAAGACCCAGCATCGTCGAAAGACTGTATATTAATAAATCCATAGTGTTACCCGTGAATGTTTTCTGTGCGAATAGTGAGCATGGTATCCGGTTGGTTTGAGTTTTTCACAGTTAAGCGCATTAATTTGGCTTAATTCTGCTTTGTCACCCATTAGCCTGCTTCTGTCAATGGTGCGAGGAAATCTCTGCTGCCAAACAGCATCAATTTAACTTTAATCCATCGTCTCAAAATTATCGTACCCGTTTTATCATTTTCTTTGGCGTCAAAGATAAACCGCTTCGCGCCAGCCACCCATCTGGATTCAGGCGAAATGATATTCGCCCCTGGCGCCTTGGCGCCCTATATAATTTTCGATACCAAACCGTGTCCACAATAGTCTTGACAGAATCTATGGTTCAGCATGTGCTGTCCTCACCCGATAAAGCTCACGGTTTGAGCGAAACGTATCAAACGATGGTCTGGATGCTATCGATTCCAGTGCCGCCCACTGCGACTCATACTCCTTCTGATGTTCACGCACCAATCGTACAGCCCGTTTCCGAATCTCCGGTGAATATCTCATTTGTTTTTTCATTATTTTATCCTCTCAGGAAATAGAGCCTCCGGTAAACCCGGAACGATTCAGTTGAATGATTATTCGTCAAATCCCGGTAATTTCCCCATCATCGGTCAAGTCGATCCGGCAGGCGGCTGGTTCGCGCGGCAGCCCGGGCATGGTGACGATATCGCCGGTCAGCACCAACAGGTAACCTGCACCGGCGGCGATGCGTACCGATTCAATTGGCAGTGCAAATCCGAGTGGATGGCCTATCAGTTTGGGGTCGCCGCTGAGCGACAGATGGGTTTTGGCGATGCAGACCGGCAGCCGGTTGTAACCCAGGGTGCTGATACGCTCGAGATCCTTTCTGGCGGTCCGGCTGAATTCGACGGTGCTGGCGCCGTAAATCGTCTGCGCTACGGTGGTGATTTTCGCTTCAGGGATGGATTCCAGATCGTATAGAAAGCGCGCAGCAGGCTGCGGTTGCGCGGCTGCGCTGACTATCGCATGCGCCAGTGTTTCGGCTCCGGCGCCGCCATCGATGAATCCGGTAAAGCGGGCCGAATGCAAGCCGCAACCGGCGCACCAGCGTTCGATGACAGTTAATTCGTGCTGGTTGTCGTCAGGAAAACAGTTGATCGCGATGACCGGTTCGAAGCCAAATACGCGTACGCTCTGGATATGATGATTCAGGTGTTCCAGTCCACGTTCGATTTCGCCGCTATCACCGCAATCGTTGGAAACATTCGGGTTTCCGCCGCCGTGAATTCGCAAGGCGCGCACGGTTACCACCAGCACCACGGCGCTGGGCCAAAGGCCGGTGCTGCGGCATTTCAGATCGAAGAATTTTTCTGCGCCCAGATCGAAGCCGAAACCGGCTTCAGTCACCGCGTAGTCCGCGAACGTAGCTGCAGCGCGGGTGGCTATCACGCTGTTGCAGCCATGTGCGATGTTGCCAAAGGGCCCGCCATGGACAAAAGCGGGGACGCTTTCGTTGGACTGCACCAGATTCGGCAGTATGGCGTCGTGCAGCAGTGCCGCCATTGCGCCGGTAGCTTGCAGGCTTTGCGCCGTGACCGGTTTTTCCGAACGGTCGAAGCCGACCAGAATACGCCCCAACCGGGCTTTCAGATCAGCGGTGTCCTCGCTCAGGCACAGAATGGCCATGATTTCCGAAGCGGCAGTGATATCGAAACCGGTTTCGCGCGGTACGCCATTGAGTCTGCCGCCGAGTCCGATGACTGTCTGGCGCAATGCGCGGTCGTTGACGTCCAGCACTCGTCGCCAGAAAATCTGGCGATGCTCCAGATCAAGTTCGCTGCGAAAATGAATCGCATTGTCCAGCAGCGCGGCCAACAGGTTATGTGCTGCGCCGATGGCATGCATGTCGCCGGTGAAATGCATATTGATGCGATTTGCCGGTTCAAGCTGGCACCGTCCGCCGCCCGCGCCACCGCCCTTGACGCCGAAAACAGGCCCCAGCGAAGGTTCGCGCAGCGCCAGCGCCGTTTTTTTGCCGATACGGGCAAGACCTTGCGCCAGACCGATGGCGACGGTGGTTTTGCCTTCACCGCTGCGGGTCGGATTGATAGCTGAAACGAGGATGATTTTGCCTTCCGGCGATATGCTTTTGCCGGGCAGGGCGTGCTGCAGAAGCTTGGCCATGTGCGTGCCGTAGCACATCAGCGCATCGGATTGCAGACCGAGGGTTGCGGCGACTTCGTGTATAGGGCGCATGATCTGTGTATCAGGAATTCGGTGATCGGGTTAAATCAACAATGATGCGGATTGTGTTACGAAGCATACAATGCGGTTACGGATATGTCGACAAGGCGGAAAACGTCAGGTAAGCCCGGACGGTTGTTACAGTTATATTATAGATCGTGTAAAAAAACTTTTTTCTGCTAACATTGCATCAACCACAAGAGAGAGGGGGAGATCCGATGAAATTTTATATTCTGCTGATCAGTTTATTATTGTTGAGCGGCTGCTCTGCCTTGCCGTCTGTTTTCAGTGATGCGCGTATCAAGGATGTCGCTTACGCTCAGGTGCTCGCCGATGTGGAAAGCTATGCGAATACGATGGTGCGCTGGGGCGGCGTCATTATCGGTCTGGAGAATGAAGAAAGTCAGAGCACGTTGAAGGTCATGTTTTATCCATTGGATTATTACGGACGCCCCGATATTGACAGCGACAGTGAAGGCTATTTTGTCATCAAAAGCCCTGAACGGCTTGACCCGGAACAGTATACCGCAGGACGGGAGCTGGTCGCTGTAGGTGTTATTGAAGGCAAAACGGTACCTTCGCCCAGTCATGATGGCATCGGGCTGCCGGTGATCAAGGCCAGTGGTATTCATTTATGGCCGGTGGCGTATCGCAATAATTATTACTGGCATTGTCCGTCCTGTTATTTCCAGCAGCTGTACTGGTAGACAGCAAATATGTGATTGACCATGTTTTGTATGCTGTTAAATTGTTAATCGGGTCGGAACACTATGCTGAATGTATTTATCACCGTGGATACGGAAATCTGGTGCGATGGCTGGGAAGACCTGGATCGCAAATTTCCGAAATACTTTAAATCCTATGTTTATGGCCCGACACCGGATGGTGATTTTGCATTGCCGGGTACATTGTCTATTCTTGAGGAATACAATATTCCGGCTGTATTTTTTGTTGAACCGCTTTTTTCCGAGAAATTCGGTATCGAGCCGCTGAAAGAAATCGTCGGCTTGCTGCAGGAAAAAAATCAGGAAATCCAGCTGCACATGCATCCCGAATGGGTCGATGAAGTCGGCGACCGCCTGTTGCCGGCGATTAAGAAAAAGATACCGAATATGACTCATTGCACGCAGGAACAGCAGTCGCAATTGATCAGGTGGGCAATGCAGCGTATGAGTGAAGCCGGCGTCAGCCATATCAACGCGTTCAGGGCGGGCGGTTTCTGTGCTAACCGCGCTACGCTGCATGCGGTGGCCGAGAACAATCTTGTCTTTGATTCGAGCTACAATCTTTCGGGGCCGATTGGCGTGAGTGATATCGCTTCAGGTGAATGGTTACACCAACCCCGATATGTCGATCGTGTTTATGAATATCCTGTGTCGGTCATCAGGGACCCCATCCGCGGAAAATACCGGAATGTGCAGATCAATGCGCTGTCATTGGCCGAGTTGATAAACTGCCTGGAAACCGGTTTTGCAGAAGGATGGGATTCGCTTGTTGTTGTCACGCATAACTTTGAACTGCTGAGCCGTGACAAGACCAGGGTCGATAAAATTGTCCGGAAAAGATTTCAGCGATTCTGTCGGTACCTGGATCAAAACAGGGATCGCTTTAATGTCAGGGGATTTCGCGATCTGCCGCCGAAAGATGTGCAACCCCAGCCGCCGGTCGCGCAGGGTAGTCTGATTCCGGCCGGTTTTCGGTATGCGGAGCAGGCGCTGCGTGGTCTGCTGTATCATTGAGCGCAGCTCGATTATTGAATTGCCGAATTACCGGCTAACCTGATTTATTCGGAAGGAGTTTTTTTGTGCTGCAAGAGACTGGTCACTATACGATTTCAAAACAGCAAAGTGATGCTTTTGCCGAGCTGTCAGGCGATTACAATCCGCTGCATGTGGATGCTGTTTATGCGCGGCGATTGCAGTTCGGTCATCCGGTTATTCACGGTATCCACCATCTGCTGAGTACCTGGGATGCAGTCAATATCGCTGAACTGCAACACGGCAGTCCTGCGCCATTGCATCTCAGCGAGGTTGTTGCCACTTTTCCGAATCCGGTGCGTGCGGGTCAGCGTATTGATTACCGTTGTGAGCTGCTTCCCGAGCAGCGAAGCGCAGTGATTTCCGCTGTTTGTGAAGATCAAAAAATCCTTTCGTTGAAACTCAAATTTTCCACAGATGACAGGGTAGTGCCGGGTGCATTTTTACCAACGCGCCCACCGAAAGAAATGCCCCTGAATCAGGATTTCCCGCCGACGCATGATTCCGGGAAATGCCAGCTCTACCTTGACCACTCTCATGCAAAACAGCTGTTTCCCAATCTTATGCGCTATGTTGCACCGCAGCAGTTGGCGCAGATCATCGCATGTACACGCATCGTCGGCATGCAGTGCCCCGGTTTAAATTCTATTTTTGCGGGTATACGATTGAACTTCAGCGCCGGTGATGCTGGTAGCGGCGATGATGAAATCCGCTTTTCCGTGACATACCGGGATGAGCGCGTGAAGATGCTGAAGATTGACGTTGAAGTGGAAGGCATGAAGGGTACGCTGGATACATTTCTACGCCCCTCACCCGTGAAGCAACCATCATATGCCACGGTTTGCGCGACAGTTGCCGATGCCCGGTTTGCAGCGCAACGCGCCCTGGTCGTCGGCGGCTCCAGAGGTGTTGGGGAAATTACCGCCAAGCTTCTTTCCGCGGGTGGTGCGGATGTCATCATTACTTATCATCAAGGACTGGAAGAAGCGGAAAAAGTAATGAAGGAAATCAGGGATGGCGGCGGGCGCTGCACAGCGGTTCCGCTTGATATGAATGCGCTGTCGGAGGAGTCGCTGATTTTATTTGGAGCGCAATTGCCGACGCACATTTATTATTTTGCGTCACCGCATATTTCGCTCAATCGCACCAGGATCTGGAACACAACACTGTTCAGCCAGTTCTGCCAGTTCTATCTCGATGCGTTTGCCGGTCTGGTGTCTTTGTATGCCAGTCATGCGTCGCAATCCGGCGCGTCCATGGCTTTCTTTTATCCTTCAACTGTTTTCATTGAGAAACCGGAAAAAGGCTTTGCCGAGTATGCTGTCGCCAAGGGCGCGGGTGAGGTGCTGTGCAGGCAACTTGAAGTCAGATATCCCGGGATGCAGTTTTTCATGCCGCGCCTGCCGCGTATGTCGACCGACCAGACTTCGAGCATTATCCCGATCAAGTGTGAATCCGTTCTGGATGTGATGCGCGAGGAACTGGACAATGTCAAATAGTAATTCTGGCGGTTTTATTGATTAAAAAGGATCGTACAAGGTTTTTCCCTGTTTCGCCGCCGCGATCAGCTTGCTGGTTACCGTATGCGCTTTTGCAGCAAAAAATGGCACATGATGAAATTTCCAGAGCTTCAGATCTTCCTTATCCAGTAGCTGCGGGAGTCTGGCGATGTTGAAATGACCTTGAATGCCTGAACCGCGCAGGGTCACCGGAATCTGCTCCTGACCGTCAATCACGGTAACAATTATATTTTCTTCAGTATCCACTTTTCTCGGTATTGGAAACGCGTCGCCCATGATGCCTTCTACATGATGCGTTTGCGTCATTACATCGAATGATTTTCCTATGCCGATAATCAGTGTATTGCGTGCCGCCATATACTCAAAAGGCGAACCGCTTCCCGCGGGTCCCGATGCATTTTCATGCCCTGCAGTCAACGCTTTTGCCAGAGGCCCCAGCGCGGACACCCGGTAAACCGGATGGCGGCTTTGAATCACGCCTTTTGTGCGCCTGAACAGTTCGGTCGCCAATCCCATTTGTGAGGGTGTTTTGTTGAGATCGAAAAGGGGATTCGCTTTGAATGTATCGATTACCGAGCCAATTCTGGGATCACCGAAGAAAAATGCCGGCATGACCAGTGTCCGATCCGTACCGCAGAAATCAATCAGCATGCGGACGAGTTCAAGCGGGCTGCCATCATAATACGGCAGCATATGATTCACCGAGCTGTGCACCATCAGGATTTCAAAGTCAGGATCCAAGGTTTCCTCAAGATGCCGCCGCAATGTTGCGGTGTCAAATGTGCCGTGGATGATTTTTAAAACGGGTGTCAGCGTTTTGCGCAGCGCATAATAACCGTTCCGTGCCCTGAGGAATGTGTTGTCCGGCAAAAAGCGCTTTGCCGTCTTCGAAACAGAATGAAGCCAGTCCATGAACGGTTATACCTGGTCAGGTTGCATTTTTTCTATGAACTCTGTAATCGATTGAACCGAATTAAGCTTGGCAAAGTCTTCGACATCCAGGGCGATATCGAATGTCTGCTCAATTGCGATCATCAGATTGACATGCGCAAGCGAATCCCAGCCATTGGTGTTTTCCGCAGCACTCTCCCGAGTAATGGTTGACGGCGAAACATTCAGTGTTTCTGCAACAACATGGATGACCTGCTCCAATACACTCATTTTGTTCGAACCTGTAAGTTGTTTTTAAGTTGATAGCAGCAATTATGCGCCGGTATTTTCTATTTCAATTTCGATCGGTGGGAATAAATTTCTGTCCAGCGGCGAAGCGGACAGGTTCCGTTTGTAATGGCCTGTTTCATTTTCCGGAGTGAAGCCGTGCCTGTTGAAAAAATCAGCAACCAGGTTGTTCTTCTGTGTCGGGATATACGTTGCGGTAACTTGCGTAATTCCCATCTCGGCGAAATAGTCCAGCATGGCGTATAAAAAGGCGCTTTCTGCTGATCTTCCTATCACGCGGCATGACATCAGAAAATTGTCGATGTCGATTGCTTCATCAGTCAGCTTGTGAAATAAAGCCAGACCGACGATGCCGCTGTTGCCAAAAATATCGCTTAATGTAAATGAGCTCACGGTCCATTGGTTCGACTCGGTAAAGTCAAGAATTTGTTGTTCGCTGTAGCGCCGTGTGGTTACATTGAACTGGTTGGTTTTCTGAGTGAGCTGCGCCAGCCGGGCGATATTTTTCCTGGAATCGATTTCAATGCACATTTTCATTTTTAGTGATGCAAGATAACTGTTTAAGTCGCCGCCAAGCGCGTTCGTATTCTGCTTGAATTGTTTTCGCTGTTTTTCCTGCGCATAGAGTTGCGTTTTTAATGCATCTTCTTCAGTTAAAGAAAGTATTTCAAGTCTGGCTATCTGTTCGAGGCACATGGGTATATCGACGGGTTTTGATGGTGTCTGTATCACTTCAATCTGTGGCAGCCGGCTTCGTATAATGTCGCATTCATGACTGCTGTCGTCTACAAATATGAATGAATCCAGACCGAGACTCAGTTCGCCCGCCAAAGATACAAGATTATCGATTTTTGGTAGCCAGTTGATGCGTTCGGCGGCAAAATGATGTCTGCGCAGTATCTGATGGGGATGACTGTCCAGAATCTCGTGTACGTCCTCGGTATTATTCTTACTGCATAATGCCAGAATGAATCCACGCTTCTGTAAGTCGAGCAGCCGCCGCTGAAAAGCAACGTAAGTATTACCGGGATATTCCGGTCCGAGTGAAATGCCATTGATACCGTCTTCCCCGATAATTCCCCCCCACAGGGTGTTGTCAGCATCCAATGCAATTACTTTTGCCCTGGGATAAACCGAGATCGCCATTAAGTTGACCAGTCGGCGTGCAAACTCATTAGCCGCTAACGATGTGAATGGAAAGCGCGAGGCATACCAGAACCGGAAATCAAAAAAATGAAACCTGCCGATATCGGCAAGTATTTGATCCATGTCGAAGAACAGGGTTGATTCGAGTGCGTTGTTCAGTGCATCGACAAGTTGTTTCTTTAAGGATGCTCGCCATAGATTTTCAGAATGTTCGGATTGCGCGTCGAAGATTCCCAATGCCGGCGGCATAACGGGGGGCAATAACGTCAACACGATACGTGCGGATGTGTTGGCGCGAAACATGGCTAGAATTTCGAGTATGCGCTTGACTGCTTCTTCGAACAGAATATTTATCTGATTTAAATGCAGGCTGGAATCTGGGTTTGAGAATTCCGGATGAATATCTTCCAGTGTCAGCATGAACAGGATCATGTCAGGTGCGTGAGCGTGCAGACAGGAGTCCTTCTGACTTTCCATCAGATTTAGTCCGTACGGCGCGTGATAAGTCTTAAGGTTTATACCCTGAATGACGGCATGAAAATGCAACCACGGATCGAGGAGATTACTGGTGTAGGTGTGAATAATACCCAGTCTGAATTCTTTTTCGGGCGGCTCTGTTTCGTTTAATCTTCTGACCAGTGCGTGAGCTTCGGGAAGAGAGAAATTTTTAGACCAGTTAAATGCCTGCTCTTTTAATGCTTTTCGGGTTTGCGTTGCAAAATGATTATTCGGATTCTTTTTCACAGACTCTATTGAATTAACGCATTTCGCTGGTGTTAGTGTTAATGAGCGGATAACTTACCATAGTTTGATATTTTGCGTGATATCTATTTGCGGGCAAGAATGCCTTCTCTTTGGCTTGTTGCCATTGTTTGCATCTGCGCTGACTGTATTTGCAATGATAATACGCCTGCGGAAATCTGTCAGGGGTTTTGGGATTGATGCCTGAACACCGCTGATCATTTCAGATCTTTCTGAAAAGAAAGATCGGATTTAAAAGGACCGGGTAATTTGTGTGCGTATATAGATTTGCAGAATGGCAGCTTGGGAGTGCAGTTTATAACGGAAAAGTACGTCAGGAAAGCTGACTGAATCGCCGGGGATTGGATAAATAAGCACTTGGAACTAGTTGCTTAAATGTAGCAGTAGAGCTGCTGAAAAGTCGGATGGATTATGAGTTGTGTAGAGTGGATACTGATAGGTTTGGCGATTGAGCAGGCTGTGCAGTAAAACACCCCAAAATATCACCTATAGGTGGCAGACAGTACACAGACATCTCCCATCACTTGCAATAGAAGTCTGTGTACCCTTTTATAGCCAAGTTTTTTACATGCTGTATATAATTAAACCGATTACTATAAATGCTACTGTTGTAATGCCAATAAGTTTCAGTGTTTGTCCATCAGTTGCTCTGTTTGAATCATCACTCATTATCTTAATCTCCTTGTAAATTATTGACTTTCTTAAATTAATCCATTTAAATCGATTAAAAACCGATTCATCTGAAAAAAACATCCGCACAAAAAAAGCGGACAATGTTAAAAATATAACACAGATTTCTCTGTTTTCCAGTTTTTGGTTGCTCGTGAAGCGCATCTTTCTGTTTTGTTGAGCGTTCACAACTTGCTGGAAATATTATTATTTTTTATCATAACAGTCTTATTGCTGCTTACTTCTTGACCGTTACGTATCGAAATTCTAACCTACATTTTCTGACAATGAAAGATGAGTTTTGAATTTAACCCCAAAATTCTTACGGATTTAGTACGTGCTTGCGTAAAAGACTTAAAACAGATTCGAAAATATTGCAATATATCGATTGCGTCTGTCTTGTATGACTTAATGGGTGCGTCGGTTTTTCATGACAAAAAAAGTGTAAACTGCCTGTGCAAGTGTATTTTCAAAGCGGTTGATAATATGGTGGATAATCTACTCACGGCAATTGAGCAATTAATACCAGTTCAGATATTAATCAATCTGACGATAATCTCTTTGGTCAGTTTTTTTGCTTCACTGGTTATCATTCCGGTGATTCTGGTCCGCCTGCCGCATGATTATTTTGATACACGTAAAACTCGACACTGGTTAAAAGACCACCATCCTTTTTTGCGTATTCTGGGATTGATTATTAAGAATGTTTCAGGTTCTGCGTTTGTAATCGCAGGTTTTATAATGCTTTTTTTACCCGGACAAGGTATTTTAACCATGCTGATAGGTCTGTCGTTAATGGATTTTCCCAAAAAGCGTCAACTGGAAATCAAAATTATCAGACAACCGACCGTTCTGAAAACTATTAATACATTACGTCACAAATATAACAAACTGCCGCTCACGTTGTCGTAGGCTGGTTCTATGAGTGGTGGTGCGTGCCGTTTTTATCCTGGTTTGTAAATGTATGTGCGCTGAAAAAAATAAGAATCCCCGCATGTTCATAACGGAACACTGCGGGATGGTTTTGTTTATGACTATGGCACTTTAAGTCGGTTCGATGTCGGACGATTGCTGAATTCCGGCAAGCAGCCAGACAGAATCGGGGTCGTTTAAGCTTTTTTCCACATGCCATATTTCGTCAAAGGCTTCGGGTTCGCCATCCGGTAATTCTTTCATCTGACCGGTAAACCGTACGCTTGCAATTGCTGAGTCATGGCTTGTTTCAACATTCAGGAGGTTTGCGTCAAGAAACATGACTTCGGATTTTTGTTGTGTGTTGCCGCGTTCCTGAATTTGCATATTGATTTCTGCAAGCATCTCCGGCGTCGTATATTCGCGTATATCATTGATATCTCCGATATCGTAGGCGGCCTGTAAACGAATAAACGATATTTTTGCATTTCTTATGAAAGGCTCTACTTTGAAATCGGACGGAATGTTTGGGTGGCGCGTTCCAGTGCTGCGAGTTGTCGTTGCTCCGAATAGCGGTTGTGTTACGTTTTCCCGGGTAGAAGTGTTGACGCCTGAATATTGCAATGGTTGTTCATGCTCGACAGTGCGCGGTTTGCGCATCATGCGGATGATGAAAAAAATGACGCCGACAATGAGGATCAACATCAGAATGTCCATCATGTTGATCCCTTCAAATGCGCCACCCATGAATAAAGCAGCCAGCAAGCCGCCCGCCGCCAGTCCGGCTAATGCGCCGCCCCATTTGCTGCCTCCGCCCGCTGCTGCGGCATTTTGCGTTGGTGCAGGTGTTTGTTGTTGACTGGGTGTCGATTGTTGATTGAGAGATTGTCGCTGCTTGCCGAAACTTTTGCCACCTCCCATGCGTTTAGCTTCCGCATCAATTACTATCAGATTCACTGTGAAAAATGTCAATGTCAGGAAAATAAAAAATTTTTTCATTAAATTGCACTCCCAAAAAGATTTTGAAGTAAAAAGTATAACACTGAGAGACCTTTGCACGGCAAAAATGGTACCAGGCAAGCGGGAATGGAATAATGCTGTTTTTATTCATAATGTTACTTTTTATTAGTTTAATTCTGGCCGATAGCTTTGTTAACCGCCGAACACACAAAGGCAATTTTCTGAATCAGATAAATCAGCTGATCGACTGGCCGCTCATCGAAAAAACAATCGCGCAGTACTACGCACCGGTATCCGATGTGGGCACTGAGGGGAAGTGGGTCAGGAAAGGCGGTCAATCGGTATTTGGCTATAAGCAACACACACTGGTTGATGATTGTGGTCTGGTCATGGCGATGGAGACAGCTGCCGCTACCCGGCATGACAGTCAACCCATGCTGGCGCTGCTGGATAAAGCTGGAATCGAACCGGGTTGTCGGCTCCACGCTGACAAAGCCTATGGCAGCCAGGCACGCTGGTTCGGCGGCAAAATCCTCCGTTATCGAGGGCTGGCTAAAACACATGCCTAGCATGTTCTACACGCCATGGCGTATAACCTGAAAAGGTTGCCGAAATTGTTTATTGAAAGTTTGATGAGACAGGAGAAATGCGTTTTTTAAACAGAAAATGGGTAGGAAATACCATAAAATGAAGTGACTTCGTATTAAATTTCGCATTTCTCCGTAAAAATCCATAAAAATGAGCAAATCCGATTGAAATCGCATATTTTTGGCTGGATTTTATGAAATCAGGGGTTTTTCAAAGGTTTCACTGGGTGTACTGCAATACCTATTGTCAATGTAGTCCGTTGAATGCCCCTAAATGTGCTAAAAGCAGTTTGTTGGCTTAACTCTAAAAAAGGAGTGACGGCACATATTTCTTCAATTTTTTGTTGCATATTTTTCTCATGATGCAATTGGGTACACAAAAATTTGTAATTTTTGAAACTTTTTTTGATTAAAACCATCTTTATGGTATGGTTTCTAAAATTCAGAAATCATTAATTGATTAGTGAATATTAATTTCTAATGATACAAAACAAAAAAGGAGAGACTATCATGGCAACAACGTATGGAACGAGTAGTGCTGCGAGCGCGGACTACGACATGTCACTGTGGTACGATTCGAAGTACTACAAGCTGGGCATGGGTATAATGCTTGCGGTAGCGATATTCTGGATC
>Ga0268299_1001095_pt1 | contig 56968 bp, 51 predicted proteins | sample NOBtaG_FD_193484 | JGI IMG/M metagenome (GOLD analysis project Ga0268299, IMG submission 193484) | Activated sludge microbial communities from bioreactor in Nijmegen, Gelderland, Netherland - NOB reactor | ecosystem: Engineered > Bioreactor > Aerobic > Activated sludge | place: Netherlands... | reverse complement strand
TTTGCGGTATATGGTCATGATCTGCTCGGTCAATCGACAGTTGGCGATGGCTCGCTGGCTGGGTGTGCGTTTAGCCCAGTCATAGTAGCCGCTATGTGATACACCGAGTGTCTCACATAGCATACGTACCGGAAATTGGGCCTGGTTTGCCTTGATTAATGAGTACACCTTCCCAATCAATCTTTGTTGTTTGCAAACCAGGCCGTAGCCTTTGCCAATATGTCACGCTCCATTTCCACTCGCTTGAGCTTTTTGCGCAATTCCATCAGCTCCTGCCGTTCGCTGACACTCAAGGAAGAAACATTCGATATTGCAGCCGGAGCAATTGCCTGGCTTGACCTAATTGGTACACCTGCTGCTCGGCACCAGGCTTGTATCGAAGTGTAGTGGCAACCAAATTCCCTGGATAATTGCTTCGGACATTTACCTAATGCTACCAATTCCACCATCTGTTGGCGAAACTCCGCCGGATAGGCAGGCTTATAGTTTTGAGTCATCTTTCATCTCCTTTAACGAGAACATAATGTGTCCGTTCAAAGGGGACAACTCCACTTTGTAAGATAGCGCTTGGTCTTCTGCAGCGACAGTGTAACCGGCTTCAAAAATGGACACAATCATGCCAGCGTTTCTGACAGAAACGCCCAGTAAAGTTTTACTGCATTTCTTTCAGGAGCGTCAGGTATTCAAGATTGGATGAAATTCCTGCAATAAGCTACTTATGTTTGAGTAAAAGCCATTTTTCGCTGAAATTACACCAAAAGGCAAGTGCCGGATTCTTGTTAGCCTTGTGAGCGTACAACCAGACAATCCATGCCTTGGCGTGACAAGTTCTGACAAACGGTGTGCGCCTGTTTTTTCTGGAAACCGACCAGTCTGGCGCGATACATCGTACGGTTGCTGATTTCAACTTCTACAACCGCTACTTCACCCGCTACCCAGCGGGTTGCAGCTCGCGCCTGTGCATGTGCGCGATCTGGTTCATAATAAGAACCAATCTGCACTGCCCAGCTGTCGTGATGGACTCGCGGTGTGCTTTGAGTCATTCTTGGTGCTGAAACAGCGGGAGTAAACGATGCTGGCGTGACATAACTTGCAATACTGGAGGAATGATTCGATGATGCCGGCATTTCACCACGAAGAATTGCGGCCGGATCCGGGTTGGCGCGTGCTAAGTCAATGACTGGCTTTGTAACAGGGATCGGCGCTTTAGCGATCATCTTTTCAGCATTCAGATTTCTATTTCTTGGTTTTGTCGCAACCTGACTAAAGCTGCGATCCAACAGCTGAACCATATGCTGATCACGTGCCGCAGCTGAGTTTCCCCCCATAACTACGGCAATGACACGCCGATTATTACGCTTCGCCGAAGTGGCAACATTAAATCCGGAAGCGCGTATAAAGCCGGTTTTCAGTCCGTCTACGCCTTGGGTGTTCCTTACCATTCTGTTATGGCTGTTGTAGGTTGTTCCTTTGTAGCGAAACGAAGGTGTAGAGAAATAATGATAATACTGTGGAAAATCTTTCATTAACCGGGAAGATAATCTTGCCATGTCGCGCGCGGAGGTTTTCTGCGCGCTGTTGGGCAAGCCCGACGCATTGCGAAAAGTTGTCGCAGACATGCCTAATTGACGTGCCTTTTGTGTCATCATATTGCCGAAGTTGGGTTCCGTATTACCAAGCGCTTCGGCTACGACTGCCGCGGCATCATTGGCGGAACGTACGACCAGCGCAGGAATGGCATCCCGAACACTGAGCGTTTCCCCCACACGTAAGCCGACATTTGTCTGTGGCATTGATGCAGCATGTGCGGATACCGGCATCCGTGTATTCAGGGTCATTTTCCCACGTTCTAAAGCTTCAAATAACATATAGAGCGTCATCATTTTGGTCAAGGAAGCCGGATAACGACTTGCATCAGCATTGGATTCGTGCAGCACCTCACCCGTATTAGCGTCCATCACGATTGAAGCGTAACGTGAGTTGGCCCATACCTGGCTGACTGGGACAAAACTTAGCAGCAACAATACAGTGAGGGCAAAGAAATCTTTTCTTCCTGTCAGTATCAAAGCGAACATTGAATTTATCCTCTCAAAATTATAGTCACGTCATCAACGCTAAACTGCGGCTGCTTCACGTACAATCCGTACGTAATATCCTAAATTCTCATTCTAGTTGTCCAGGTGACTGAACTATTTCCAAAATAGTCATCTGAAAACAATGTTTTTTCCAATTTACAAATACAAAAGTTAAATCACTTTTTTAAGTTTGGATTGTAATTTTATGATTATAAACCAAACAAAGCATTTTACAAATCTAATGCGCTTTCATATCCTGTCAATTCAAGATAACCCTGTCCGATAGATTGTTGTTCCTGGAAAATTCTGACCGCACCTTCCCAATATACCGCACCCGTAGTACCACGTGAATCCAGCTCCTGATCATCAAAAAGCGGGATCAGGCGCCATTCGATTTCACCCGTACGGATATGTATCTCGACCGGGTAAACCGCATTGGTATGGGGTGATTGCCAAACACGTTGCGGTATAAATTCAACTTGTTCCGGGTTATAAGACAGGGCTTTACCGGCGACATCCCTGAATTTTGCATAAGCCCAGAGTTTTTCGCCATCCTTGCTGCGAATCTGGAAAGCCGTCAATGATGAACCATCAAACAGGTTCATACTGACCCAATCCCATCCATCAGCGCGAGAGTCCAATAGTTCAGACGACCATTCGTGGTCAAGCCAGGCATGACCGGTTACAGTCAGGAGTTTTTCCTCATGCTTGATAGAGCCGGTTACTTTTAAATGGGGTTCACTGTAATAGTAACTCGCCTGCTCAATACTCGGACCCTTGCGGGAAAAACCGTTTTCACCTTGCAGCAGTATTTTTTGTGTCGGTATCAATGAGAGTTGCATACCGAATTTGTCAGCGTTGATTTCTGTCTGGTAGTGTCCTTTTGAATCCCGCAGAAAATACCAATCGTCAAGCTTGACATGGGTATCGCTTTCCTTGGCATAAACCAGATCAAATCCAGCGCGTGCGGATTTCTCATCGTATATCAGCCGTCCGATAGCCGGATCTGACAGGGCTGCATGTGCAATAACCAGTTGCTTTGGTGCAAACTGACTCGGGTTCTCGGGATTATGGCTGGTAGCAGAGCGAAAAAAAGTAATCTGAAAGCCCAAGGTTTTTTTATCTTCCGTTTCCAGCCAGCCGGTTACATACCACCACTCAATGCGAAAATCGGAGTGAGCGCCGTAATCCCGTGGAAACATTAGTGCATGACCGGGCGAAACGATTGCAAACTGACTGTCTTCAGCAGGCTGTTGTGGCGCGGATACGGATGGACACAAAGTGCTCAACAGAAAAAACAAAAATAATTGAATTTTTTTAAAAAAAATGTTTATCACCAGTCCTCCCGTACCGTACGAATAACATTGCCGGCCAATGCCTTCCGGCCTGCGAGCCAGGCAGTCAATGAGGCGCTGACAAGCATGACAACTGATATCAACAAGAGCCAGTTCCACGGCATGTAAAGTTGCATCGTCCAGTGAAAAGATTGCGGATTGACGATGAAAATCAGAATTAAACTGATACCCAGACCAAGTGTAAAGCCTAACGCCACACCCAAAAGTGTCAGAAAACAGCCTTCAGCAGCGAGCATGAGCATAATCTGGCGTTGTGTAACGCCGATATGCCGTAACATGCCAAATTCTTTCGCCCGGGCCAGCATCTGCGCCGAAAAACTCGCCGCGACACCTGACAGTCCAATGATTACAGCAACGATTTCCAATACATAGGTAATGGCAAAACTGCGATCAAAAATCGTCAGGCTCGATTCACGTATCTGTTGCGATTGCGTAATTTCCAGCACATTGTTGAACGGCAATTGCTGTAGCGCCGTATAAGCTTCAACCATTGCTGTTCCAGCATCGAGCCATAAGGCTGCCGAGTTAATGCTGGAATCGCCGGTCAGTAGCTGATAATCGGATAATTGCATTTGCATCGCACCGAATTGCCGGCCATAATCGCGCCATACTCCTGCAATCCAAAATTCATGCCATGTATCACCAACTGGAATCATTACCTTTTTACCTACTGCGTAGCCGTATAAATCAATCATCGCTTCCGACACCCAGATTGGCATGACGCCTTCGGGCAGCTGACTCAGCGTTAGCGCATCATCGGTTAAAGGTAATGTGTTGCCTGGCTCAGCTGCATCAATCGGCCGCGCAATTAATGTTATTTCCGGACGATCCGGATTCAGCGTCAAGTGTCGCACACGAAAAAAATCAATGCGGGCAAAACCCGGTAATCTGTTGATTGCGCTTTGTTCGTGCAGTTGAAAACCGCCTTGTATGCCGCTGTCAGCAACACGTACATACAGATCTGCGGGTAAAACATGATCTAGCCAGTGATCGACTGATGCCCTGAAACTCAGCACCATAACCGCCATCGCCACGATCAAGCTGAAGCTTGCCAGCACACCGCTCAGCGCGATTGATGCCTGATTCGGCGCATTGGCCTGACGTGCGACAGTCAACAGAATAACGGCATTTCTGGAATAACGGCTGAGATGCTGCTGTAAAAAGGTAAAAACCAGTTTTGCCAAGCCGGGCATCAATGCGATACCGCCGATCAGCAGTAGAGCAATTGCCATATAGCCAAAAATGGGTAATTCATACACTGGAGGCAGCTGTGTCAGCAGAATTCCGGTAAACAAACAGACCAGCGCAACGCGTGAGCGCTGCGTGCGATTCATCGCGCTGTCCTCACTACCTGATTTAAGCGCGCTGGCCTGGTTTGCACTGACTACTTCCCTGGCTGGCAGAATGGCGCCCAATACGGTGATACACAAGCCGATTATAAAAAACAGGATGACATCCTGCGCACTGAAAAAAATACTTGGCTGTATACCAGGAAAAAAATTGCTGCCTAAATTCCCGCTCAGCAGATTGATTGCAACAACCGCACAGCCATAACCCAGCACTAATCCGAGTAAAGAACCTATTACACCAAGCACAATGCCCTCGGCAAGAATTTGCAGCAACAACTGGCGCCGGGTATAACCCAGGACGCGCAAAAACGCAAACTGACTGCGGCGACGCATGATTGACAGCGCTTGAGTTGAAAAAACAAGAAACGAGCCGGTAAACAGCGCCACCAGTGCGAGCATATTTAAATTGATCCGATAGGCGCGCGACATATTGGCGATACGCGCTTCCTGATCGGCAATTTCGGAAACATAGAATTGCTCGCCGAGTTCACGCGCTAGTTTTTCTTTAAAGGCCTCGTGATGAATATTGGGTTCCAGTTTAAGTTCAATTCTGGACAGCAAGCCAAGATACTGGAACCGCCATTGCGCTGCACCGATATCCATGACTGCAATGCGCTGGCCAGCGCGCGCCCGGGTCAGCCCGCCCGCCACACGCAGTGCGATGGTCTCAAGACCAACGTTAAGATGCAATACATCGCCTTGCCCAAGATTCAACCATTCCATTGCGGCAGGGGATAGAAAGATAGCATCATCTGCAAAGCTGTCCATTGATCTGCCTTCAGCAGGAACACCGAGCAAATCGGGTGATATGCTTGCCGCGCGTAAGATATCAATCCCCAGTATTTTCAGTTTGTGATCGTTCCGGTTTTCTAACTTTGCCGGTACTGTTGCGGTGAATTCCAGTACCGGATTTACCAGTTTTACACCTTCGTACCGCGCCAGTTTCGGATAAACGGTTTCATCAAAAAATCCGTGCTTGCCATAAACCTGCACGTCGGATTGACCTGAGAGGCTTTTATTTGCAGCTGAAAATTCATTCAGCGCTGCTGTATTGATCAAATGAATCGAAAATCCCAGCGCCACACCCATCGCAATTGCAACCACGGCGACTATGATCTGGGCAAACCGGGCGCGCCATTCACCTTGCAGCAACCAGCAGGATAGCCGCAGCATTTTCATCTGTCTGTATGTATCGCTGTCGGTTGCAGGCCGTGTTTAGTCAATGTCAGCACATAATCTGCGGTTAATGCTGCTGTCTTGGAGTGCGTCACTAAAATGCCGGATGCTCCATTTTTCTTGATTTCACGGCGTATCAACTGAAGAATTCCGTGCGCGGTATCCGGATCCAGATTGCCGGTCGGCTCATCAGCCAGTACAAGCTTTGGTCGATGCACCAGCGCGCGTGCTATGGCTACACGTTGCAATTCCCCTCCCGACAGCTGCCGGGGAAAATCATTTTCACGTCCCTGTAAACCTACTTCAGCCAGAAAGACTTCAGCACGGTCAACAGGCAAATCATTTAACAGCAATGGCAACGCAACATTCTGGTTCAGCGTTAGGTGCGGTAAAATATGGAATGCCTGAAAAATAAAGCCAAACTCTTTTCTTCGTAGCAACGTTGCATCCTGATCATTCAATGCTGAAATCAGTGTATTATTAATCAATACCTCACCTGAATCAGGTACGTCCAACCCCGCGATAAGATTCAGTAAAGTTGATTTACCTACACCGGAATCACCCATAATGGCCACATATTCTCCCGGCTTAAGGGAATAAGATATATCGGAAAGTACCGGATGTTCCTCGGCGTAAGACTTGTAGATATGACGTAACTCAAGCATTTACTGATATTAATAAAAAATTTTTATGCAATAATTTGCTTGCCGTTTTATCACAGCAAGCATAATCAAAAATTAAATTAGTTCTTCGGTAGAGTCGAGTTTAATGCAACAGCTTGATCCATGATGTGCTATTTCTTGTCACGGGTTTCTGAATAAAAACTATCCCGCCTGAATCCAAGTACTGGTATTCACTAATATGCTGATGATTTGCTGTTGAGTTTGCATGGTTTTGTACAAACCGCCTCTAACTTTAATACAGTAAAAAGCCGCATAATCCATCTTAACGCTAAAGTCAGCATATTAGCGCCATATTATATAAGCGATAAGCCGATCAATTGATTGATGTAAAATAGACTACTTCGGTTTAGGATATCCATCGAATTTATTATAAAAAGCTGGAGAGGAAAATTGTTCAAGGTTCATAATCATTATATTTCGAAGTTTTCCCTTTTAGTTGTCAGTGCGGACTTTTTATTATTATTGATCGCATTTTACATAGGCATACACCTGCGATTTGTGGAATTGCAGGCACTCTCAGATATTTTCTTGAAAAATCTACTGATTGAGGCTTTGGTTTTTGCACTGATCATGATGTTCAGTATGGCAGTGATGGGTATGTATCACTCCAATCTGAACCGAACGATCAATACGACGCTATTCCGTCTCATGCCGTCTTTGGCATTATGCTTTGGGTTGCTGATACTGATTTTTTATATTTTCCCACAAATATATATTGGCCGTGGAACGCTGCTTACTGTCATGATTCTGGCGTTTTTTGAAATTCTGATTTTCAGAATAGTCTTGTATAAATGGTTTAATTTCTCGATTCTGAAACCGCGTACTTTGGTGCTGGGAACCGGAAAAAGCGCCAATGAGCTTTTTTATCAGGATGATAATTTTCTGGAACATCAGCAGCCCAGAATTGTTGGCTTCATTCAATCTCCTGGTGAAGAACGTCATGTCCCCGCATCATTGGTTATACCAGAAAAACAATCTTTATATACACTTACACAGAAATATAGAGTTGATGAAATAATTATTGCGCCTCAAGAACGAAGAGGCGGCTATTTTCCAATTCAGGAATTACTGGAATGCAAAATGCACGGCATTCGCGTTACCGATATTGCTACATTTTTTGAAAGAGAACGCGGTTATATACGCATGGATTCGCTTTATCCAAGCTGGCTGGTTTTTGGCGGCGGATTTGATCAAAGTTTCTCAAGATCACTGATGAAACGTGTTTTCGATGTACTGGCAAGCAGCATTCTGCTGTTAGTGACGTTGCCGGTGATGTTGGTTACTGCTTTGTTGATCATATTGGAAGACGGTTTTCCCATTTTCTACCGGCAGGAGCGGGTTGGAAAAAATGGAGAAACATTTATGGTTCTGAAATTCCGGAGCATGTTGAAGAATGCCGAAAAAGATAAAAAGCCGCAATGGGCGGCTTCTGATGATCCTCGCATTACAAAAATCGGCAATCTCATACGCAAATTGCGTATCGATGAATTACCCCAAATCGTGAATGTTTTAAAAAATGAAATGAGTTTTGTCGGTCCACGTCCGGAACGCCCTTATTTTGTTGACATGCTTACTGCGCAAGTACCTTACTACAACGTCAGGCATAGCATTAAACCAGGCATAACCGGATGGGCGCAAGTACGCTACCCCTATGGATCATCTATTGAAGATGCGATTGAAAAGTTACAATATGATTTATATTACGTTAAGAATCACAGTTTATTCCTTGACTTGGTTATTCTCATTCTGACGGTTGAAGTTGTATTGCTAAGAAAAGGCAGCCGATAACTGCTGATTAGAAACACAGAAAACAACAATGTGGACCAACATAGCGACGATAAGTTATTCAACAGCTGCCCTGGCTTTCTTTTTTCTGTTTGTTCTTTTAATTACCAGCTGGCGTGGTCGTCTATATGGCATGATATTATCTGTTGCATGTTTGCTTTCGGCTGCATGGGCTTTCACGACAGCTATTAATATCAGCTGGAATCTTTCATTTACCGCCATAGCAAATCTTCTTGAAATCCTCCGCAGTGCGGGATGGTCGGCGTTTCTCATAGCACTCATCGGCCCGTTTCAGCAAAAACGGAATGTCGCGATTCCAAAAATCAGAATCTCGGTTATCGCAATCGCGGTCGTTTATTTAGTACTGATTTGTTACACACTTTTTGTTTATCGCGGCGACTCATTATTTCCGGATTTACCGCTAACAACACTGACCGGTATTGTCGGCAATGTCATCATTGCAATTATCGGCATCACTCTCGTAGAGCAATTCTACCGAAACTCTCCCGTTGAAAAACGCTGGGGAATCAAATTCATTTGTTTAGGTATCGGCGCTATATTTATCTACGATTTTTATCTGTACAGTGATGCGCTGCTATTCAGAAGCATCAATATTGATCTCTGGAATGCCAGGGGCATTATAAATGCGCTGGTCGTTCCATTTATAGCTATTTCAGCAGCGCGCAACCCGCAATGGACTGTAGGTATTTCAGTTTCACGGCAGATTATCTTTTACAGTGCGGCCTTGTTTGGTACAGCCGCATACCTGCTCATTATGGCTGGGGTTGGCTATTACCTGCGTTTTTCTGGCGAAAGCTGGGGCATCGTATTGCAAATGAGTTTTTTATTCGGCGCCATTTTGTTGCTTATCGGGGTTATATTTTCAGGCACCATCCGTTCCTGGTTGAAAGTCTCTATCAGCAAGCATTTTTACAGCTACAATTATGATTACCGTGAAGAATGGCTACGCTTCACAGCTACTTTGTCAGAGCATAAGGGTGAATTAAGAGAGCGCGTCATTCAATCGCTCGCGCAATTGGTCGAAAGCCCAGGTGGCAGTCTGTGGATGAGACATGAAGCTGGCCACTATGTCCTCGCACACCACTTAAACATGTCCGCGATTACAGAAATAGTAGAGGCCGATAGTACACTTTGTAATTTTCTGAAAGAAAAAGAGTGGGTTATTGATTTAAAGGAATATCAGAAAACCCCTCGGCTGTATGCGCCCTTAATTATTCCGGATTGGCTGAAAAATACTCCAGAAGTCCGGTTCATTGTGCCATTGATATTGCATGGTGGATTATTCGGTTTTGTGCTTTTGGTAAAACCCAGAAGCGCTATAAAACTTAACTGGGAGATACGTGATCTGCTAAAAATCGCCGGTAAGCAAGCCGTAAGCTACCTGGCGCAGGAAGAAGCATCGCACGCGCTGATGATTGCCAGACAGTTTGAATCATTTAATCGCATGTCGACCTTTGTCGTTCATGATTTAAAAAATCTGATTTTTCAGCTTTCTCTGTTACTGTCGAATGCTGACAAACATAAATACAATCCGGAGTTTCAGGAAGATATGATTCAAACGGTGAATCTTTCGGTTGGAAAAATGAAGCGTTTGCTGGAAAAACTGAGCAAAGGCAATGCGCCGGATAAAACTGAACTCATTTCCTTGAATCAGCTTCTAGAGCAAATTGTCGAAAGCAAATCCATTTTCGAGCCAAGGCCTGTTTTTGAAAGATGTCACGATGAACTCATTGTTTCTGCAGAGAAAACACGACTCAGCCGTGTAATAAGTCACATTATCCAAAACGCTATTGAAGCTACGTCCAAAGATGGTTTGGTCAGAGTCCGTTTGTATGCTGAACATTTTCAAGCGGTGATTGAAGTGAAGGATACCGGACATGGTATGAGCGAGGAATTTGTCCAAAAAAGGCTTTTCGAGCCTTTTGAGTCTACAAAATCGGCAGGTATGGGCATCGGCGTTTTTGAAAGCAGAGAGTATATCCATGAGCTTGGCGGTAAATTGGAAGTGACTACACAGGAATCTATGGGCACTATTTTTTATATCTATTTAAAACAACATATTGCAAGTGTTCCAGACACTGCTGTATCGCCCGTGTAGTCACGAATTTCTGCATTTTTATGATATTAATCCGTCCGCTGATCTTAGTAGAGTCAAATTCAAGAAATAAGGATCGTTAATAGATTACATTGTTTTTTGACAATATTAACGTATGTATATAATACCAAAACATGTCGCATGTCGATCCAGGTAAATGTATAGGTTTAATCCATGACGGAAAATCAGGATAAAAAAAAATTATTGATTATTGAAGACGACCTAGGTTTGCAAAAACAATTGCGTTGGACTTTTGATCAGTATACTGTTTCAGTAGCATCCGACCGCGAGAGTGCGCTGGCTATGGTAAGACGCCACGAACCTTCTGTTATCACAATGGATCTTGGATTGCCTCCCGATCAGGATGGTGCAACAGAAGGACTTGCGACATTAAAACAGATTCTTGCACTGGTTCCCGATATAAAAGTCATCGTATTGACCGGGAATCAGGATCACGCCAATGCGTTAAAGGCTATTGAAATAGGCGCCTATGATTTTCAACAAAAACCTTTTGACCCCGAAATGCTTAAGCTCGTGGTCCAACGCGCATTTTATTTACACGCCATCCAGCAGGAAAACAAACGACTTAATCTGACACAAAGTAGTTCGCCTATTGATGGTTTGATCACAAAAGATGCTGAATTGTTGAAAGCCTGCCGTAACATTGAGAAAGTTGCACCATCTGATGTCACAGTAATGCTTTTGGGTGAAAGCGGAACAGGTAAAGAAGTGCTGGCAAGAGCACTCCATAATCTGAGCAATCGTAAAGACAGACGTTTTGTTGCTATTAATTGTGCCGCTATCCCTGAAACGCTCCTGGAAAGTGAATTATTCGGACATGAAAAAGGTGCTTTTACTGGGGCTGCAAAACAAACCCTCGGAAAAATAGAACTGGCTGACGGTGGTACTTTTTTTCTTGATGAGGTGGGCGACTTACCTTTTCAGTTACAAGCAAAATTGCTTCGATTTTTGCAGGAAAGAATAATCGAACGTATTGGTGGACGCGAAGAAATTCCGGTCGATGTGCGCATTGTCTGCGCGACACATCAAAATCTCGATGAATTGATGAAACAAGGGCAATTTCGAGAAGATCTCTATTACCGGCTCAGTGAAATTGTCATCTCGATTCCACCACTTAGAAAACGAATAGGCGATCCAGTTTTATTGGCGCACCACTTTAAAAACAAGTTCTGCGCAAAAGAGGGTAAAGGAACATTGAATTTCAGTCAGGAGGCCTTGGCAGCTATAGAAAAAAATCAGTGGGCCGGAAATGTGCGCGAAATGGAAAATTGCATTAAGCGTGCCGTTATAATGGCCGAAGATTTGCTCATTACACCGCAGGATTTGGGTTTGCAGGTTGGAAGTAATGACATGGAATCGCTTAATCTAAAAGCCCTGCGTGAACAGGAAGAATGCAAGGCGGTAATTAAGGCACTGGCAAGGGTTGATGGCAATGTGGCGCATGCGGCAAAACTGCTCGGTGTAAGTCGTCCCACACTTTATGATTTAATGAGCCGGTGCGGATTGAAATAAGCTTGTCATGCGATGGACTCTTAATCATTAAAGCGTTAGGATGCGGATTTATCATACTTTTTCTCAAAATAGACTGGACAGGCGGCTAACGGATGGTTAATTTAGTACATGACTTGATTTATCAGTCTGCAAACCGATCACCTCATGCAAAAGCACTCTCCTATCAAGGCCAGGTAAAAAGCTACGAAGAAATTGCTCACGCAGTCGAACGATGCGCCAAGCGTTTTTTGGCCGCCGGATTGTCGCATCATGAGCGCGTCGCAGTTTATCTTGAGAAGCGTATAGAAACCGTAATTGCCTTATTTGCGGCTAATGCTGCCGGTGGTGTTTTTGTGCCCATAAACCCGTTGTTGAAACCGGATCAGGTCAGATACATCATGGCTGACTGTAATGTCAGGGTTTTGGTCACTTCGGCAGAGCGATTTAAACTGCTCATTGATGTATTGCCTGCCTGTCATGACCTTCAATCGGTCGTTATAGTCGATAGCGTCGAGGATCTATCTCAAATTCCGGGACTTAATCTGCTCTCCTGGAATGATTATTTTACTGTTGCGGCCGATCAGAAGCCTTTTCGTGTTATTGATAGCGATATGGCCGCTATCCTGTATACATCCGGCAGTACGGGTAAACCCAAAGGGGTTGTGCTCTCTCATCGCAACATTGTTGCGGGTGCAAAAAGTGTTTCGGAATACCTGTGCAATCAACCTGAAGATCGCATTCTTTCCGTGCTGCCGTTCAGTTTTGATTATGGCTTAAGCCAATTAACCACTGCGTTTCATGTCGGTGCCACCAATGTCCTCATGAATTATCTGTTACCCAGAGACATTATCCGCATTGTCGAAATGGAAAATATCTCTGGACTTGCAGCGGTACCACCGCTCTGGATTCAATTGGCTCAGTTGAATTGGAGTGGTGTCAGATCGCTAAGATATATTACCAATTCTGGCGGCGCAATGCCGCGCGCTACATTGGATCAACTTCGTGACGCGTTGTCTGGTACACAGATATTCTTGATGTATGGATTGACAGAAGCGTTTCGCTCGACTTATCTGCCGCCGGGTGAAATCGATAAGCGCCCGGATTCCATTGGAAAGGCGATTCCAAATGCTGAAATTCTGGTTCTGCGTGAAGATGGTTCCCAGTGTGCGCCCGGCGAACCAGGGGAGCTGGTGCATCGTGGCGCGCTGGTATCAATGGGATATTGGAATGATCCTGAAAAAACAGCCGCCTGTTTCAGACCGATTATTTCAAAACAACATGGCCTGACTATACCCGAACTTGCCGTATGGTCAGGTGACACCGTACGCATGGATAATGAAGGTTTTCTATACTTTATCGGCCGGCGCGATGAAATGATCAAGACCTCAGGCTATCGGGTCAGTCCGACAGAAATTGAAGAAGTGGTTTATGCCAGTGGAATGGTTGGTGAAGCCGCCGCAATAGGCGTGCCTCATCCGATACTCGGACAAGCGATATTGGTGATTGTCACGCCACGTAAGAATGAAAAACTCGAGACGGATGACTTGTTAGCGGCCTGCAAACGTCGCCTGCCTGCTTTCATGCTGCCCAGTCGTATTGATATACGCCCGGATAGTTTACCGAGAAGTCCAAATGGAAAAATAGACAGGAAAACGCTTTTTCAAGAAATGCAACATATCTTCTCTGAAAATTCCGCATGACCAGCGAATTTCCACTTTCCTTTGCGCAGAATCAATTTGCGGTTTATGGCGATTGCCTAATTGTAGAGGACATTCCCCTGGCCCGTCTGGTTCAGTGCGTTGCTCGAACTGTCACTACGCCTGGTCGTTATAGCGTTGCCGAGGCTGGTATTTATGTCAGCTATATTCAATCATAAAAACATATTAATAGAATGACCTTTTGACCGCATGGCAGCATATTCATGCAGTCTGATTTTCTGGAGAACATATATGGGAGGGATTTGTGGCTGGGTTGGCTACACGATGTCGGCAAATGAGAGCCGCAAAGTGCTTGAACATATGATTCAGCCAATTGCGCAGTATGATCAGCGTCCAGTTAACATTTTGGTAACTGATAAATCAGCTTTCGCCATCGTAGGGCATCCTAAGCAAGTGCATACTTTTCAGGGTAACGGCGTCACGGCTTTTTTATGGGGGGATGTGCGATTTAATAGTATCCGGCGCGATCACCCAGATGCAATTCAGAATCCCGCTAAATTTTTTCTTGATCACTGGTTGAGTAACAGCGATCAGGCACTGTCGAATATAACCGGTGAATTTATCGCCGGTATCTCGGATGATAATCGGAATCAGTGCATGTTTGCCATTGATCGGCTTGGCACCCGTTCTTTGGCGTACCAGGCGATTGGTGATGGTGTGATTTTTTCTACGTCACAAGATGCGCTTGTCAGGCATCCATTGGCCACGGCACAAATCAATTCACAGAGTATCTATGATTATGTCTATTTTCATATGATACCCAGCCCGGATACGATCTATAAGAACCAGTATCGGCTGTTGCCGGGAGAATGTCTGACTTTACGGAATCGTGAAATACAAAAACGTCGCTACTGGAGTCCAGTGTTCATTGAAACTGCAGGACGGTCGTTTGGAGAACTTAAATCTGAATTACACCAGTTGCTTCATTCAAGTGTGCGCGATGCAGTGGGCAGCGCTTCTGTCGGTGCCTTTCTCAGCGGCGGCACAGACAGCTCAACTATTGCGGGCATACTCGGCGAAGTTACCGGAAAACCGGCGCAAACTTATTCGATCGGTTTTGCAGCGCCTGGTTATGATGAAATGGAATATGCACGAATTGCGGCGCGCCATTTTTCTACCAATCACCATGAATATTATGTAACGCCCGATGATGTCGTCACAGCCATTCCACAAGTCGCTGCTATTTTTGATCAACCGTTTGGCAATGCCTCGGCGATACCGGCATATTATTGCGCGCGCATGGCAAAGGAAGACGGTCTGGACAGAATCCTCGGTGGTGACGGCGGTGACGAATTGTTTGGCGGTAATGAACGTTACGCCAGGCAATATGTATTTTCCCTTTATGAATATTTACCCGCCATTATTCGAAAGAAAGTTCTTGAGCCTTGGGCGGCAAGCGTGTCAGGAAAAACACAACAGTCCCTTCTGCGAAAGATGTACCGTTATATAGAGCAGGCATCCACGCCCATGCCGGCCCGCATGGAAACTTATAATTTATTGTTGCAGCATGGCCCGGATTCCGTTTTTACAGCTGAATTTCTGGAAACTGTGGACACAAAGTATCCCGAGCTGCTTTTGGACCAAACCTATCGCCAGACGCATGCAAAAAGCCTGACTAACCGCATGCTGGCGTATGACTGGAAAATTACACTTGCCGACAATGATTTGCCAAAAGTTGTGAAAGCCTGTGAGTTGGCTCAAATCGATGTTGCATTCCCATTAATCAGTAATGAAATCCTCGCGTTTTCACTGCAACTGAAACCGACTTACAAAGTCAAGGGCACCAAACTGCGCTATTTTTTTAAAGAGGCGCTCAAGGATTTCCTGCCGAATGAAATAATTACTAAACAGAAACATGGCTTTGGTTTACCATTCGGCATATGGCTGCAGGAACATGCACAACTTAAAGCCTTGGCTGCCGACAGTTTGAACGATTTAAAATCGCGTCACTTAATCCGTACGGATTACATCGATGCATTGCTCGATCAGCATTTAAAAGAGCACGCCAGTTATCATGGCACTATGATTTGGATTTTGATGATGCTGGAATGCTGGTACAGATCCAGATAAAGTAATGCGAATAAAAAAATAACAGGAGCGTGCTTCATGATGAGTGAATTGTATGATGCTTATCAGAAATATTTTGAAATTGTTCTGGCTGAAACGCCGGAGTTGAAGGAAATTGCCTATCAGATACGTTTTAGAGTCCTGTGCGAGGAGCAGCGAATTCCCGGGTTTGATCAAACCAGCTACCCGGGAAAACTGGAAAAAGATGATTTTGATGATCGTGCCATGCACGCAGTGGTAAAACATCGTCCATCTGGACAATTCGTCGGCACCGTACGACTGGTTTTACCTGACGTCAGCGCGCCAGACAAGCCTTTCCCCGTCGAATCGTACACGCATCTTGATATTGAATACCTCAAAAATCATAATGTTTCTCGCCTGGAGACAGCCGAGATATCAAGATTTCTTGTCATTAAGGAATTTCAGAGACGCAAGGGTGATTTTTTTAAGGAACTCGATGAAAACAAGGATAAAACTGAAAAAAATCTTCCTGCTGAACATAGAGACCGACGCGTCTCAGCCAATATCACATTAATCCTTATGGCGGCTGTTGTACAGATGAGCGTAAAAAGTAATACAGAGAATTGGCTTTCCTTTATAAGTCCAGCTCTTAACCGGTTACTTAGTCAATCAGGTATGGATTCTGTACCGATTGGTCCGCTAATAGAATGTCATGGTTTGCGACAACCCTTTTTTGCAAGAATGACAGACATCCTGATTAAAACGCATAAGGATTATCAGGATGTTTGGGAGATTTTAACCGACCAGGGCAAAATTTTACCTGTTAAAATGCATAACTGATTTTAATCTGCCAAAACGAACACTCAAATTCATTTTTTCAGAAATGAAGTATATCGCATAACGCCATGTTCAAAATCAAAGTAGTTTTATGCTTTATACTTTTTTTTCTGATGATCGGTAAAGCACATGCTTCGGAACATTATAAGGTTATCGTTCATCCCGATGTAGAACAAGAATCCATCACCGTCAACGTATTGCGCGCGATCTTCAGCATGCGGATGAAAACCTGGTCGAATGGCAGGTTAATAAAAGTTTATGTGCTGCCGGACGATCATGAGCTGCACCAGGCCTTCTCAAAAGAAACACTGAATGTTTTTCCTTACCAGTTGCGCGCCAACTGGGACCGCCTGGTATTCTCCGGTACAGGCCAGGCACCGACCACAGTCTATTCCAACGAAGAAATGCTGCGAAGAATAGCAAGCACACCGGGTTCAATCGGTTATCTGGAATCCTCATTTATTAGTGATGACGTTCATGTACTACAGATTAAATAACAGCTTATGTCATGAAACCTGTGGTTTGATACGCAGGTTCGTTATGTTTTCGCTTCTGTTCAGTGTCTGCACTGTAAATGCATCCGGTCAGGCACGCATCGATCAGACAGAAACATTAAAAAATACGAATTCATTCTCAAAATGGTTTTCAGAAACAAACATTCTGGATAATCTGAAATTTCAGGGCTTTGCAAGTCAGGCATTTATTGCAACGTCGGATAATAATGTTTTTGGTAAAACGGATCAGGGGGGCGGTTTTGGATTTACCGAAGTTGGGCTCAACGCACTGTTCCGTCCTACGCCTCGACTGCAGTTATCGGCGCAAATGCTGTCCCGCCGCGCCGGGGAGGGCAGCAATGGCGGTGAGCCGCGTCTGGATTTCGGTTTTGTCGATTATTTGCTGTACTCGCATGAAACTCATCAATTCGGCATCAGGGTCGGCCGGCTAAAAAATCCGTTCGGATTTTACAACGACACGCGCGATGTCGCTTTTACACGTCCCAGTATCCTGCTGCCGCAATCGATTTATTTTGACCGCACGCGCAACCTGGGGTTGTCGGCGGATTCCGTACAGCTTTATGGCGAAACGTCGCATCCGACAATCGGCAACTTTTCAGTGCAGTTTGGTGTAACACGTCCCTTGGTGAAAGACAGGGAGACCGAGTTTGCAATTTTCAATAAATCTCAAAGCGGTGATTTATCCCCGGAAGCATCGTTCATAGGCCGGGGAATTTACGAAACCCACGATGCACGATTTCGTTTTGCAATTAGCGGTATCTGGCTAAATACGCATTTTGATCCTGGCCCCGGAGATAAATTTACACAGGGTTCTTTTTCTTTCTCGCCCATTTATTTATCCGCTCAATATAACGCGGAAAAATGGAATCTGACTGCCGAGTATGCGTTGCGTCGTTTGGATTTCAGAAACTTCGGTAATCCGTTTTATGATGAATTATTAAACAACACTACCGGTGAAAGCTTTTATGTGCAGGGTGTCTACCGTTTTCACCCGAAATGGGATGCTTTTCTACGTTATGATGTATTATTTGCGGATCGAAACGATCGTAATGGGAAAAAATATGTCCAGTGGTTTCAAGATCGAAACTCTCCTGCTCCTCCAGCTCATACACGATTTGCCAGAGACTTGACCGTTGGCCTGCGGTGGAATATTACGCCGCAGATTATGGCGCGTTTCGAGTATCATCATATCAATGGAACAGGTTGGATTTCGAAATTGGATAATCTGGATACTGCATCAACTGTTAAGGAATGGGACCTTTTTGCGGTGCAATTGTCCTTCCGCTTCTAAGCGCAAGCATGCCTTCTTATGTCACAGGTTGTTAAAACACCGACAAATGAAACACAAGTACGTAAATTTCTTAGCTTCAGATGGAAAATTACATCATTAAGCAGTCTCATACTGCTTGCTGTCGTTTTACTATTTTGCATTGTCAGCTATTGGGGTCTGATCAGCAATTTCGACAGTCAACGTGAAATTGAATTTAACCGTTACGGCAGGGAAATCGACAGTCTGATTGAACGGCTTTCGTCAGGATTGCGGCAGCAGGCGGAAGCCATTCCCTTTCTGGACGGTATGCCTGAAGCGTTACTGTCCAGCGATAAAAATAAAATCAGACAGGTTTTTAACCGGCATTGGCCGCTGATACACATCAATAGCGGAATTGAAACCGTACGGTTATACAATACATCCAATCAGTTGATTGCGGACTGGGGCAGTCTGGACAATCATCAGAATAACGAACAGCCCATGCTCGAATGGGTTAAAAGTGTTAATCATCAGGAAAAACCAATTCATCCTTTGCTTTGTGAAAAAAGCTGCATCCAGCATACTGTTGCGCCACTATTAATTGACGGCAAAGCAGGTGGAACAGTTGTTATCGGTATAACACTGACCGATGCGCTGCTCGCATTCAATCGCGTTTCGGGCGCGGATATTGGTTTACTGATACAAGGCAACAGTGCGCGTTCAGTCGACAATGCCTCCTATACGGCGACCTGGAATGCACATATCGCTGCATTGACCAGAAAAAGTGAAAATTATCAAATTTTAAAAACCGCCGCAGAAAAATTTCCATCCATAGACAGCTTAAGAAAAGGCATACAAATTGATATATCGGATAATCACTATCAGATAAAACTGTATCCACTTGATGCTGTAGGCAGTAACAGGGCGAGCTTGGCGGTTATAACCGATGTCACTGCTGCGATGAATAATATTCATGATTCCATCTGGAAAATTGCAGCAATCGGGCTGTTAGGCCTTGTTCTCTCCGGAATTCTCATGTTCGGCATTTTTACGCGGTTGCTCATCCGCTTAAAGGATATTGCCTATACATTACCCCTGCTGGCGAGCGGTCAGTTTGAAAACTTCCGGCAATCGCTGATCGCATCAAAGCGTGCGCAGAAGTACAGTGATGAAATAGATATGCTGAATGTGGCTGCAGTCCAGTTATCCATGCAGCTTGAAGATCTCCAGCAAAAAGCAGCAACCCGGGCAAAACAGCTTATCGAGCAGAAAGACGAATTGAGTAAAGAGAGAGACTTCATCGCCAATCTGCTTGATACCGCGCAAGTCATCGTGCTCACGCAAAACGCACTCGGCAGAATCAACTCCCTGAACGCGCATGGTGAAATGTTGACGCACTTTTCTGAAAATGAACTGCAAGGCTCATCTTTTCTGCAGCTGCTGGCATCCAGTTATGACCATCAATATCTGGCGACATGTCTGGAAGAACTCAGTAACAGCAAGCGTGATCAATTCCGGCATGAATCTACTATCCGTTGCAAGGATGGTTCCACGCGTGACATCGCCTGGCTTCATTCACGCCTTTCCAGAAGTTCCAGAAATGATCCGTCCATTTTGTCAGTTGGTCTCGATGTTACTGAATACAAGCTGGCACAGGAACGTTTAACCTGGCTGGCAACACATGACCCGCTGACCGATTTGCATAACCGGCGCCGGTTTAGCGAAGAGCTCGAGCAGATGCTCAGTCGATCGGATCGGTATAATCATCCAGGCGCGTTATTATTTTTTGACCTGGATCGTTTCAAGTATATTAACGATACCAGTGGACATCATGCAGGTGACGCATTTCTGAAGTTAGTCGCTAAAATGCTGTCGCAGACAATCCGTTCCGGCGACATTACCGCGCGCCTTGGCGGTGATGAATTCGCAGTTATTCTTCCGGAAATAAACGCCGATGGCGCCATTGAAGTCGCCAAAAAAATACTCAATAATATCAGCAGCCTGAGCTTGACGTATGACACCCGCAATCATAAGGTATCAGCCAGTATCGGAATAGCCCTTTTCCCTGAGCATGGCGATAATGTACATGATTTGCTGGCTGCTGCTGATCTTGCCATGTATCATGCCAAAGACACTGGAAGGAATGCTTGGCATTTGTTTTCTACAGAAGACCAGAGCCGTGAGCGGGTACAGTCGCTTGTCTACTGGAAGGAGAAAATTGAATACGCGCAGGCCAATGATAATTTTATCCTTTTCCTTCAGCCGATTATGCATGTTCGAAGCCGCCGGATCATGCATTATGAGGTACTGCTGCGTATGCGGAACGGCGATGACTTAATTCTATCGCCTGCCGGTTTTATTAAAGCAGCCGAGCAAAGTGGCTTAATACATATCATTGATCATCTTGTACTGCGAAAATCCATTGCTCTGGCTGCTGCTATCAATCGTAACAGAACACAGGATTTCATCAGCCTGTCGATTAATCTCTCCGCGCATGCATTCAACGATCCCGAACTGCTGCCCATACTTTTTCATGAACTGAACAAGTATGAAATCAACCCGGCATTGTTGATGTTTGAGATTACCGAAACTGCTGCGCTTGAGAATCTGCCGGGTGCGCGTACGTTGATGAAGGAAATAAAGGAATTAGGTTGCGGTTTTGTGCTGGATGACTTTGGTGTTGGTTTCTCTTCATTTTATTATCTAAGGGAACTTCCGGTAGATGCTGTTAAAATCGATGGTTCTTTTATACGCAATCTCGGTGAGAATCCAGACGACCAGATTCTGGTGAGTGCCCTGTGTAGTGTCGCTTCCGGTTTTGGAAAAAGGATAACTGCCGAATTTGTTGAAAGTGAAAAAATCCTGAACCAGCTCAGGAAAATGAATATCGACTATGCGCAAGGCTATCATATTGGCAAACCGGCGCATCATCAGGCATTTTTTCCTGATATCAATGTAACGATTTTTGAGTGAGGCGGGCTACAAAAGCCAGATCTTGCGGCGGGATGGCCTGCCGGTACCGGCCTGCACAAGTCATTCAATCAACGCAGGTAGGGCGGTAGCGGTTCGCCGAAAAACTCGCGCATCAGAAAATTTTCGAGTCCTTCATTATCTCCGGGACGGGCGGACAGAACAATAACGCGATTCAGGCGATGAGATTCCCAGTTAAAATCTTCCTGATGATACTGGCGGATAAGTTGAATCATTCTTCTAATAATTGCGCGCTCGATATCTTCGTCCGGCCCTGCTTCCACTTCAATTAATTCGCGCCGCGGATTGCTGATGCCGGTTGTCCATGCACGAAATGAAAACTGGGCATAACGCGGTCCTATCTTAGTGATTTGAAATATACCGCTCGTTCCGGGCATTTGCAGATTGCGCTTAACCCGCGCCAGTCGGATTTCCTCTGCCGAGGGTTGTGGTTCTTTGTTGGTATTTCTTGTGTTTTCAATACCGTCAAAAATACCGGCCGGACGGTTTTGTTGAGGTCTTCTTTGATTGATATACTCCGATAAATCGGACGGAGCGGGGGTGTCGGTTTTTGATGGCGCTTCGATAGCAGCTCTTTCCCTGGGCGGTAAAATTTTTGCCGTTTCAATCGCGTCCCGTTTTACAGGCGGCGGTGAAGTTGGTGTCAGTGGTCGGGGGCGCGGCGGCGGGATTTTTATATCCGGCGCTGCTTTTGACTGTTGTGTTTCTTCCTGAGGTGGTATTTCGGTGCCTTTACGCTGAGGCGCGGCAGGTTCCTGCGGTTGCGCAAGCTCCGGGAGCTCGAGAAATTCCGCTTCGATAGCATCCGGAATTGGGACGGCAACTTCAACTTCAGACTCAGACATGAAAAAACCGAATGCCCATATAATGAACAGCCAAAGCAGCGCCGCCAGCGGCAACGGCCACCAGAGACGGACTTCCATAGGTCTTGAGCGGATTATTTCCATGAACGGTTACACAGGTTATATCGCCTACTTATGCTTTACCGCGATCAGAAACTGCTGTACTCCGGCATTTCGTGCACGCAGCATCGCCTGGACAACAATGCCTTGCGGTGCCTCGCTGTCTGCAGAAACAATCAGCTTTTGCTGTGCATCCTGTAACAGCGGTTTGAGTGTAACCGCCAGCGTATCGAGCGTGACACGTTCCTTGTTGATGAAAATTTCACTGTCCTTGGTCAGTGTGAGTGTAACCGGTTGTTCCGCGCTGAGTTTTTCGGCCTGACCTTCAGGCAGATTGACTTGCAGTGAATCCAGTTTCTGCATGGATAAAGAAGCCAGCATGAAGGTCGCAAGCAGGAAAAACATGACATCAATCATCGGTATGATCTGGATATGACCTTTACGCGGTGTTCTGGATTTACGCAGTTTCATGAATTGCTTCCTTTTGATCCAGCCGGATGTGATCAATCAGGCGCGTTCCCAGGCGTTCCATTTCATCCATGGTCTTCGATTGCAGGCGGGAAAAATAATTGAATCCAAACAAGGCAATCAGTGCGATTATTAATCCGATCACGGTGGCAATGAGTGCTTCCGCCACGCCGCCGGTTACGGCAGTTGGATTGACGATGCCTTCGCTGCCGATTACCTGAAAGGCGCGCATCATGCCAATAACCGTTCCCACCAGTCCGAGCAGCGGGGCAGCGGTAACTATGGTTTCCAGCGCCCAGAGTCTGCGCGCCAGTGATTCTTCAATTAATTGAGCTTCATCCGCTGCGCGTGATTCGGTCCACCAGAATGGCTGGCTCCGGTTGACGATCACCACTTCAAAAAAGCGCTTGTAATAATGGCGTTTGTCCAGACCGGATAGTATTTTTTCCAAATCTTCCCATTTGAAACCATAGGTCTCGATCAGATTGGATAAATCCCGCGAAAGACGGGCAAATCGCCAGTAAATAAATGCCTTCTCGAGCATGATTGCCAGTGCAATGATGCCGAGCAGCGATAGCGGGATGATAATGATTCCACCCAGTTTTAACATGATCCAGGCTTGATTGAGATGTTCCATAAATAACTCCAGATTGGGGATGCCCATATTATTCTCTTCTGCTTGCAAAGATTAAAGACTGTCACTTGATTTCACTTCAAAAATCATGAAATCAGAAAACGTATCTGATGACATCACCGTCGATGAAAAATCGCTATACTGCCATATCCGGTACTTTTTTAAGGGAGAATATAGACTGGGAGGTTATTCTCGGACAACCTCCTGGAAGCTTGCCGAAAGCTTATAGGCTCCGGAATTCTAAAATTGTTGAATAACAGCGGTTGTTATTTAATCAGATAGCCATGATAAAAAAGAAAATCGTCGTGAATGATCTCATGCAGCGTGATTACAGTTACCATTTGACTGAACCGATGGGAAAAAATTTTCATGCGGAATTTGCTCCCGCGCTGACTCCCAGACAAATGCTGTGCATGGGTGTTTTCGGCGGGAAATACATGACAGACTGTGTCAATGAGTTTCCTGAGGACTGGTTTACGCATGCCCGATTATGTCACGAGTTTCATGATCCTGCGCTGAATTTCTTTGGTGTCAATGCTTCTCAGTCTCTGTCCGAGTGGCGCGAAAAAGGCTGGATCTATGAAGAAGATCCGCGAGGCTGGTTTCAGTGGTATTGCCGCTATTATATGGGCCGAAGATGTCCGGATGACTTACGGCAGATCAAACGCTGGAAAGCCATCAAAAGACATGCCGCGCAAATCAGGAAAAACTGCCTGAGTGGAGACCTCAACTGCCGGAAACGGCAGCGGCAGGCGCTTCTAAATTGGGCTTACGACAGCAGAACGATTTGATTGGAAGAATGATGAGCGATCAATCTGTCAGTGAAGTTGAACGTACATTGTTGAAAAAAACAGCTGGCTTGCCTGGGGAGGAACAGGCTGGCTGGCAATTGTGCCGCGGACAAAAGAGAGTAAAACCGACGGCATGGAAATCAACAATGATCTACTTGGTCAAAATCAATTTGTCATTTCGCGTGCGGCGCAGTGAATAACGTTCGCCGTGATGCATAATGAACACCACTTCATGATGTGTAAATAAAGTATCACTGCTCAGCACAACGTTTTGATCAGATAGTAGTGGCAAGCGCTTTTCCAGGCAATGGACCGTAGGCGTTGGTATTTTAGCTGGCTGACGCATAATGAGTTCCTGAAACTTAAACGAGAATGATTCTTATTATAACTATTGCATGTAAAAATGCAAGCTTTTTTGTTTCGATAAAGTACTATCGTGTCCGTTTGTATCTGCCGGATTATGGACGGCAATCTGAAAAACTGACGTACTAATCGGTCTGTTCTGAACAGATATCTTTAAGCGCTTGCCATTCTGAATCATTCAGTGCCTGTTGATAGTTTTTTGAAGCCGTGGCATTGCTTTTTAGCGTGTTGACACGGTGTTCCGTGTGTGGATGCGTGGAAAAATATTCATTCAGACTGGACCATTTAGAATAAGCGTGATTATTGTTTTTTGCTCCTTCCTGTTGAATGCGTTCGAAAAACAGCGTTAAACCTGATGGGTCGATATTGGCTTTTTCAAGCAAAGCATGACCAATTTTATCCGCTTCCAGTTCGTCTTCGCGGCTATAGTGCAGTTGATGGATCAACCCGGCAAAATGGGCGGTGTTACTAAGGACGCCGGCATCGCCGAACATCATGTGTAACGTTAAAGTAACGCCCAGATTGCGCATTAACGACTTCATCGGGTGATTCATCTCGATATGCGCCATTTCATGCGCCAGCACACCAGCGACTTCTTCTGCTGAATCAGCTTTTTTCAGAATGCCGCTGAAAATAACGAGGTGTCCACCGGGCGCGGCCAGCGCGTTAAGTGTTTCGTCATCGGAAACGACACGTACATTGAATGGAATGTCGCGCGTTACTCCCTGCTTCAGCATATATACCAATTTATCGAGCGCTGCTTTCCCTTGCGGCGCTGTACACACCGGATGATTGATTGACGAATCAAGCGCCATTTTGCCAATCTGTATTTCAGTACTGTGAGGAATCAATTCGCTTGCGCGCTCAAACAACCGGGGCCCGGCGGCAACCGCCGCCAGCACAAAAATTACGGATAATCCGGCATAGCCTGCTAAAGATCTCCATCGCGTAGAAAGCGTTAGTGCCGGAAAAGCCGTTTTAGGGAGTTCTGTTTTGAGTGAAGACCAGTGTTCCGGTTCGACATATAACCGCATATCCCTGTTTTTAAGGGAAGTCAGCGTGGCCGGTTGTGGTGGAACAGACTGTTGCAGAACTACGATTTCTTTATACAGCCAGTCGCTTGAACACGATTCTCCAGACATCGAGATGCGCAAACGGCCGGCATGCAATTCGACACTGACCTGATGCGGTTTTGCCGTTTTACCATCAAAAAACCTGGCTTCGAAAGCAGTCAATGTCATTAAATAAAACCTGAGTCGAGTCCCATGACAGCATTCAAGCCTTCAGCGTCAGCGGGTTTGCGGCTGTCTGTCTGTTTAATGCTGGAGGTTTCCAGATCACCCCTGACTTGCGTGTGCTGCGCGAAAAAGCGCAGATTACGCTGCATGATAACAGGCAAACCCAGGCCGAGTGTCAGGATGAGAATCAAAAAATTGCCCAGTTTGAGCTTCATCAGCGCAAAAGTCGTGACGGTACTTTTGAAGCCGATTTCACCGGCATGCAAGTGATCGGTTATTTCATGAATAAGTGCTGTTTTGTAAATCAATCGAACCATGGGGAGCAGAATGAATGGAACGATAATGCAGGTCAGGGCAGCGAAAAATGATGCATTACCGAAAAAAATCACTAAAGCTTCATCAAATGACAGATCGTGTTGTGCAATTGCCATTTGCGCGGTAACAAAGGATGACGCCATAAGCTGTAAACCATAAAAAGCGAAAATGAGTAAACCGATGATGATTGAATAGGTGGCCAGATGTACGGCCATCAGATTCTTGCCGTGTCCCTCGAAGCGAAATGCGATATCGCCATAATAGGTGTTATCCGCAACATATTGATATATCCTGATATCGGAATAAGGAATTAAAATACCGAGTGATACAATGTTGATCAGCCATCTCCAGAGAAAAACACCGGCAAATTTCATGACTGAACCATCAAGCTCAAAACGGATACTTCGCCATTGTGTGCGGCTTATGCGATAGCGCCATGCGGAATAGAGCGCAACAGGCAGCACATAGAAAAATGGAATCAAAAATACCAGCGGCCAGGCTGCATCGGGAGCGATAATCGATGCCGTCATAAATGGCAGATAAAGCACGAGAAAGATAAGCATGGCTTTCAGAAACCCGATAAAAAGCTCTTTCCCTGTTCCGGTGTATTCAAACCGGTCTTTATTGAGCTTGAATGCTCCCGCCACATATTGACGCAATCGCGTCTTTCCCCAGAAACTGTAAATGCCCAGCGTAAAAATATTCATTACGATATTGAGTAACCAGATTTTGTAGACTTGTCCAGTCTGGCCATCATAGGTTATCCGGTGCGTTGGTAAGTGGTGCCGAATTCTTTCCGGCTGTGCCGCTTCAGTTATTTGCCTGCCCATAAATGCCTGATCTGTCGCTATTGTGCTCATTGTTCATTACCTTTGTGAATTAAAAAACATGATGTGGCTCTGAACATTAACGGAGTGAACGTGTAATGGTTTAACCTGGAGCCTTCTGTTGAACGGATTCGCCGGATAGCCTGAATAGCAGTCGTCATCAGCAGCTTATCGTCGCGTTTAAATCAGGGCAGATGCTGTGGCAGATTTACTTGCTCGTTCTGGCTGGCCGTTATTCCGATGCCGTATGGACGCGAGTGTCCGTTGTCAGCAGACGTAAATCGTTTTCCCAGCTTTTCAGTTTATCGTGTGCGTGCCGGCGCTGGGCCGGCGTGGTGGTGTTATGCATGCGGGCGATAAAGCCGCAGGTATATTCGGTCAGTTTGATTTGATACGCGCGATAATCCGGATTATCGGAACGGTAGGTGTGATCTATCAGTCTGCGCAGCGCGGCAGTAGCCTGTCCGTGCGGAAGGGGGGCATCGGTGAGTTGTTGCAGGGCTATCAGCGTAACCTGTTGACGGCGCTGGCGCTCTGTCAGCCAAGCCTCGGGATTGAAAGGTGAAACCTCAATGCTGGCAATAATCAGATCACGCTGCTGCTGGTCGATTTTGCCGTAAAGATTCTCGATACGCTTTACCGTGCGTTTTATCGTCGCATTCAGGCGGTCTTTGGGATCCGGTTGCAGATAATCACGGCGCAACTTATCATTGCTTTTGGCATAGCGTTGTTCAAGGTGGCGTCGCTGCTTTTCATCCAGACTCAGTACAACCGGTGCGCCGAGATGCACGGCGTGATCGAAGGCGGGTGCGAGGATGTCCTGCAGTTCATCAGACCAGCGGCAAATCTGTTCCGGCGTCACCGCATCAGTGATCCGGCTGCGCACAGCAGCGAGCCAGTCGGCGTATTCCGGCAGCTGTGTGCTGCGGTGCCAGTCAAACCACTGGCGAATAGCCTGCTTCGCGTGCGGTTTCTGCTCGCGGCTGAAATCGGCATAACTGTCCAGCCACCACCAGGCGAGTTGCGGCCCGCGGCCGTATCCCAGTTGCACCATGCTGCAGCTGCCCAACAGCAGCAATACAGCAATGAGGACGGTCTTGGCAAGTATTTTCCGCATGGTAAGCTATATTCCGGTCAGTGCGTATTTATCCCGATGAACCCTATGCTGATTCCTACTGTCACCAGTGCCATGATGATCGCGCACAGTAACGCCACATCCCAGCGGGACAGATAGTCTTCCCATTGATCAAGCTTTTTTTTCGCAGCCACGATAAAAGCAGTCAAACAGATCATCATTCGCATTTGCAGTGTGTTCCAGCCAGCACTGAAACTACCTGGATCAAGCGGCAACCGGAACCGCTGAAAAGCGCCTGTCAAAAGCGCCAGTATATCACCGGCAGGCACGGGCTGAAGGGTGCGGAACAAATTCAGGCGCAGCACAATCCAGACGACAGCTGTGGCTGCCAGAACCGGCCAGAGACTGTCCATCACAAGCCATGTGTTCATTTCAGATGTATCGATTGTTGCGGCGAACCACCAGGGGGCCAGCGCAATCACCGGCAATAATGTTGTCCAGGGTGCTATCAGACCCACAACGGGGGCAGGAGCCGATGATCTGGCGACAGGTCGCAGCAGATAAAGCAGGCGCGCCATCAGCAACGCCGTGGCCAGTGCGCTGACTGACAGCAGGAGCGGCAGCAGCGCATCCCACGGCGCAGGAGCATTCAGTGTATGCGCTTTGATCAGTTGCTTGGCGAGCATGCCGCTGGTCCAGGGCGCACCGGCCAGCGCCAGCGCGGGAAGCCACAGGCCAAGCCAGACCCAGCGCCGCTGTCTGCGGTCGCTGCCCCCGACAAGCCCCGCGCCGAGAAACAGCGCGCCTTTGCTCAGACCATGATGCAGCGCATAAAAGGCAATTGCCGGCAGGATGAACGGCCAGGCATGCGGCATCAACAGACCGACTCCCACCGCCATTGTCATGACGCCCATCTGGCTGATACTCGAGTATGCGAGCAGCGTTTTCGGGTCGCGCTGCGTCAGTCCGATCGCCACGCCATAAAAAGCGGCTGCCAGTCCGAGCAGGATCATGGCGACGCCCCATCCGGGCAAGGCGATCAAGCCCAGCGGCAGCAATTGCAGCCAGCCCAGCAGACCGGCCTTGATCATTGTGCCCGACAAAACAGCGCTGGCCGGCGCGGGCGCAACGGGATGCGCGAGCGGCAGCCAGACATGCAGTCCAAACAGCCCCGCCTTGATGCCGAAACCGGCGACGCCAAGCAGAATCACCAGGTTCCGGTCGTCCGGATCCATCATTGCAAGACCGGCGCGCAGCGTTTCAAAAGTCGTGGCTCCGCTGATGCCTGCCACCACGACCAGGGCAACGAACAGCATCAATTCCGCAACCACCGTCAGAATCATATAAATCCGTCCAGCGCGCAGCGCGGCGGCGCTGCGATCATGGATGATCAATCCGTAAGCGGCAAAACTCATCAGGGAAAAACCGAAATAAAATCCGAGCAGATCCTGGGTGACGATTAGAATGAAATTTCCAGCCATCGATAACAGGAAGAAAACATAAAATTCTTCGCGACGGTTGGACTGCCGCAGATAGTTGCGGGCATAGACGCCGGACACTGTCCATAATAGCGCCGCCAGCAGCAAAAACACTCGTCCTGCCGCATCCAGTCCGATTTCGCTGCCGAGCAGCAATCCGGGAAAATGCCAGCGTGCTTCATTTGGTGTCAGCAGGATTGTTGCAACAAGCGCGGGCAGTGCGGCCCACGGCATCAACGGCAATGCCAGGGCGCGTGTCGTTTTGAATCCCATCAGACAAGCAAGCAGGAGCGGCCAGAGTATGCCCGGCAGCAGGAGGCTATTCAAAGTCATTGCGCCGTTCAACCTGGAAACCTCATAATTTGGTTCACCATCTGGATGAACTGATATTGCTCGAATTGTTTCATTTGTTCATATCGTTAGTCAGTCCGGATAATGGTCAACTGAGGTTTTTAGGTTATGGATGATAAAACGCCCGTTGCGCGATGAGCTGCACCCATTCCAGAGGGCTGAACCATGCGGATGCCAGTAGCCCGGCAAACAGCGCGAGCAGCGCGGTAATCACGGGCGGCAGCAATAAAGCCCAAGCGGTTTCCTTATCGCCGAAATCGCGCGTCGTATCCCGTATGACGGGCCAGCTGTCCGGAGGATCGCGGAACCAGGCGCGGTGCAATATGGGCAGAAAATACGCCGCATTGAGCAGGCTGCTGCCGATCAGCACGGGAATCACCCAGTGTTCTCCGGCTTCCAGCGCGCCAAGCCCCAGATACCACTTGCTGATAAAGCCGGCGACCGGCGGTACGCCGATCATGCCGAAAGCGCCGAGCGTGAATGCCGCCATGGTCCAGGGCATACGCTGCCCGACGCCATTCATCTCGCGTACTTTGTGAATGCCCAGCGTTTCCGCAAGATTGCCCGCACAGAAGAACAGCGTGATTTTCATCAATCCCTGGTGTACCAGGTGTACGACGCCGCCGATGGTGGCCAGCGGGCCAACGATCGCCACACCCAGGATAATGTAGGATACCTGGCTTACCGTGGAAAATGCCAGACGGCGTTTCAGATTATCCTGCGCCAGCGCGCGCAGGGAGCCATAGAGAATGGTTGCCGCTGCCAGTACCGCCAGTGGGGTGGTAACTCCAAGCGCAGCGGCGAAATCAATGCCGTAGATATCATAAACCACGCGCACAATGCCAAAGGCGCCCGCCTTGACGACAGCCACCGCGTGCAGCAGAGCGCTGACCGGCGCTGGCGCGACCATCGCTTCGGGCAGCCAGCCATGCAGTGGCACGAGCGCCGCCTTGACGCCCAGACCGGCGATCAGTAACGCAAATATCGCGATCAACGCCGGATAATAGGTTTTATCCAGGCTATACAGAATACCTTGCGGACTGAATTCGAGTGTTCCCGTGATAGAATAAAGCCATACCGTGCCGAGCAGCAGGAGCGCGCCGCCGAAGATGGTATAGGCGAGATAGATTTGACCCGCCCGGCGCGCGGCCTCCGTACCGCGATGAACAACCAGCGGATAAGTCACCAGCGTCAGTAATTCGTAGAACAACAGAAAAGTGATCAGATTACCGGACATTGCCACACCGCTTGTGCTGGTCACGCATAAACTGAAAAAACCGAAGAAGCGACTGCGGTGCGGCGAGCCTTCCAGATAGCCAATCGCATAAACAGTGGTCAGCAGCCAGAGCACGCTGGATAGCGCGATGAACAGCAGCGACAGCGAATCCGCGCGCAGAATCAGATCAAGTCCCGGCAGAAAAGCCACGCGGATTTCATACTGATAGCCGTGATAAACGCCCCACAGCATCCATCCTGTGAAGATTATTTTGGCAGACGCACCGGCAAGATTGAGCACTGTGCGCAAGCGCATTTTTTCTTCGGGTAGGCCGAAAATAATCAAACCCGGCAGCAGCGCGCTACCCACGACCATCAGCGGCAGCCAGGCGCTTCCGTTCATGCCGTCCACACCGTCCCGGCCCCGTCGGCACTCGCGGTCAGATCCGGATGGATCAGCGCAAAAATTTGGGGCGCCATGAATCCAAGCAGAATCGCGCCAATGGCCAGCAGCAGCGCAGCCCATTGCATTCCCGCGGGCACAGCTTGCGCGTCATGCGGCGCTTCGGCCTGTGTAAATGCGTATCCCAATACTTTAAAAACATAACCGGCGGCCAGCAATCCGCCGATAATCATCACCGCCGCGAGATCCCATCGTCCCTGCGAAATCGCCGCATCGAGCAGCAGCCACTTGCCGACGAATCCGCTGCTGGGTGGTAATCCCATGATACTGACGCCTGCCAGTGCAAACGCAGCGACAGTCAGCGGCAGCCGCTGCACGGCGCGATCCAGGTCGGCAATACGATCATGGCCGCCAAACCGCATCAGATTGCCGGCGGCAAGAAACATGGCTGATTTTGCCAGTGCATGCGAGAAAGCAAGATAGGCCGCTATGCCCGCCGTCATGGCATTGTTTGCCGAAGCTAACGGGTAAATCAGGAACAGGTAACCGATCTGCGCCACAGTGGAATAAGCGACCAGCAGTTTGATCCGGGTCTGACGCAAAGCCTGCAGGGAACCCCATAGAATTGCCGCCGCGCCAAGTAGACCGAGTAACATTGAAAAGCCTTCCGCAAAAGCGCCGAATATCTCCAGCCACAGCCGCAACAGGATATAAAACGAAGTTTTTACCACCAGCGCGGACAGCAGTGCGCTGACCGGAACAGGTGCGCTGGCATGGGCTGACGGCAGCCAGAAGCTCAATGGAAAAAGCGCGGTTTTCAGCGCCAGACCGGTGCTCATCAACCCCAGCGCCGCCCAGACAGTTGCATTGGGTTCAATCCGTTGCGCCAGTGTGGCGATATCCACGCTGCCGGCATCGTGATAGAGCAGCGCGACGCCAAGCAAATAAGCTAAAGATCCGAGAAGTGTCGCCAGCAGATAGCGCATGGCGCCGCCCAAGGCGTCAATCCGTCCGGTCAGCGCAGTCAGTGCGACGGCGGCGAGTCCGATGATTTCCAGCGTTACATAGAGATTAAAAATATCCGCAGAAAGAAACAAGGCATTCAATGCAGCCAGCAGAAACAGCCAGATCGGCCAGAAGCGGATGGCATCGCGCGGGCTGAAGTAACGCTTTGCATAAAAACTGATACCCAGTCCGACCAGCGCGGTCATTACCAACATGACCAGGCTCAGGCCATCGGCAAACAGATCGATGCCGAGCGGCGCACCCCATCCGCCGACGGCATGACGATATGCGCCGTTTTCCATGATCCGCCAGCCCAGTCCGGCGACCGCCAACGCAACGCCAATCACGGTGATCAGTCCCGCCGGTTTTGACATCGCCGGCCAGAGCACACAGACAATACCGCCCGACAGCGGCAGCAGAATGACGATAACGCCCCAGTCGATAGCCATAAGGCTCGTAGGCATAGTTTCCACTCGCGTTAATCGCTGTGCTTGTCAGGCAGCACGGTGTGGCCAGATTTCCCGGCTAATTTCAACATCAGCGCGAGCGCCAGAGCGGTCGCTGAAACGGTGACCACAATTCCGGTGATTACCATGGCATGCGGCACCGGATCGGATGCCGTCTCACCCGAGCGCCTGGCCAGCGCTACGAGGACCAGGAAAACACCGCTGCCCATGATGTTGACTGCCAGAATTTTCCGCAGCAAATGCGCATGCACGACCAACGCATGCAGCCCCAGTGTAAAAAGACCACCGCCCGCAAGTGCGTACAGAAATGCATTCGTCATTCTTTTTCTCCCTTTTTCACTTTCTCCTTATGATCGGAAGATACTTCCAGAAACAGGACGGCTAATGTCACGGCGATTGATACGGTGGCCAGACTTTCGAGCAGTAGAATCATTCTGCCAGCCTGCGCAACGGGGTAGGCCAGCAACTGTTTTTCAAACAGGAGGGTCAGCAGACCCAGAAGAATAAAAGCACCTGCACCGGCGGTCAGCGCAAGCCGCAGCGGCCACTGCATGAAGCGGGCGCGAGGATGCCAGCCGCTCAACAGCAGCAGGACGCCGGCAGCGCCAAGTACCGATCCGGCCTGAAAAGCGCCGCCGGGCGCATCCGCACCCACCCACAGCAGGTAACCTGCTGCCAGAATGAATACCGGTGTCAAAAAACGCGATAAAGTTTCCAGCACTGCTGCTGCAGGCCTTTCAGGCCGTGGCGACAGTCCGCCGAGCGACCAGATGCCCAGCACCGCCAGTAATAATACAATCATCTCCAGCATGGTATCGTAGCCGCGGAAATTAAGCAGTACAGCGGTAACCGGATTGCTAACACCACTGCTGCCAAGATTTTCGGCGACATCCAGGCTTAAGCCGCTGGAGTCTGAGGGTAAAGTCCAGACTGCATAGCTTATTCCCGCTGCCGATGCAGGCAGTAGCAAGATCAGCATTCCGCATGAAAAACGTGATCCGGCAGGCGGTTGCGCCGGGGATGCCGGATGTGCCAGGTGTGTAGAAGCGCCGGAAACGTTTCGATCCGTCATGATCCGTAGTCTCGCCAGCGCGGCGAGCAGCAGCGCGCCGGTTAATCCCGCGCCGATAGCGGCTTCAGCCAGCGCGACATCCGGCGCATTCAGCCGTACCCAGATCAGCGCCATCAGCAGCCCGAAAGAAATAAATAATACAATGGCTTTAAACAGATCCGGACTGTTCAAGGCGCGCCAGGCCAGCCACAGTAAACTCAGGCCCAACACAGTATCGAAAATCCATTCCAACAAAATTACTCCATCCAAATGCGAATTCCTTTTCGCAGTGCCCGTCTGGCGATTAAGTGCGCAACGCAGGCGCCGGCAAACAGCACAAGCAGCCAGATCAGCAGCAGTTTTCCAGCGGCGAGCCAGGATTCAGCCTGCAATGCCAGCCCTGCTACAATCAGCCCCAGTCCTACGTTATCGGCTTTGGTCAGAGCATGAAGCCGCGTGTAGACATCCGGAAAACGCAGCAATCCCGCGGTTCCGGCGAAAAAGAAAATACCGCCGAGGATAAACAGACATGCGGTCACATAATCAATCGCGGTCATGTTCAGACTCCTCGTCTTCCGGCCGGGCGCGCTGGACGAATGCAACCGCCGTGACCGCCGCCAGCAACGCGAAAACCAGCGCCACATCGCGCAACGCCGGATTACCGGAAGCCTGCGCGAGTAACAACAGGATAGCTACAACGGTGGTGCCGAACAATTGCGCGGCCAGCATGCGGTCAGCCGTGCTCGGCCCGCGTAATACGCGCCACATTCCCGCGCAGAGGTTGAGCAGCAGAAACAGCGCCAGCGCAAAGTAAAGTGTCTGCATCGGTGTTTTATGCCTCGAGTGTTACAGGCGTAACAAACCCGGGTGGCTTGACCGCCAGCACTGAGCAGTCGATCTGATTGAGAATCGCCTCGGCCGTATTGCCCATGATGAATCCGGGAATGCCTGTGCGGGCTACCGTGCCCATCACGATCAGGTCCGCTTCAAGTTGTCTGGACAACGCGGGAACTTCCTTGCGCGCCGAACCTTTAATCAAGTGAACCTGCGGCTTGAGATAGTCCATTGCATCACGTCCCAGATGATGGGTCATTTCGAGTATCAATGCATCCAGATTGTGCTGATGCCGCTTGCGTACCTGTTCAACATACTGCGTGATTTTGTCATCCGTCCCGCTCATGAAGGGCGCGCGCGTACGCATGAGATTTTCGCCGACGGCATCCCAGGCATGCACGATGTGCAACTCGGCAAATTCCGACAGCGCGAGAGCGCCGGCCGTTTCGAGAACTTTCTGGTTCAACGCGTAGCGGGTCTGTAATTCTACCCGGGGATAGTCGTCGCTGACATCCACTGCCGCCAGAATGCGTCGGCAGGTTTCTGGCGCTTCCGGCTTGATCAGCCAGACCGGACATGGGCACTTGCGCAACAGATGCATGTCGTCACTGCTGAATAACCGCTCCAGCCAGTCCTGCGCTTCGGTCGGTTTAATCACCAGATCATATTCGCAGCGCAGTATCTCGCGAACAATTTCCAGAAACGGGATGCCGGTAAGCACCTGGGTCTGAATTGGTATTCTGTCTTGATAAGGCTCGATCAGCGCAGTCAGATGCTGTTCATGTCCCTGTATAACCAGGGCCTGCAGATCAGCCGGCGTTGCTTCACTTTCCAGTATCTCGGCTGCTGCGGCAAAACGTTCGATCATGCTGACCACGGTCAGGCTGGCCTGATTGTTCTCCGCCAGCGCGACGGCGCGCTCCACAACCGGCTTGCAATCTTTCCAGGGAAAGATCACGCAAAGAATGTTACGGATACTTTTCATTTCAGCTACTCCTGTCATTGACTGGCGACTGGCAGAGGTACGCCAAACAGCCGCGCCACACGTTGCTCGACCGATTCAAGCTCGATAGCAATTTGTTGTTTCCTGTCCAGTACATGCACTGTCAGTGAATCTTGTTTCAGCTCGGCAATTAATGTGCCCGGTAACAGGTTGACTATATTTATCATAAACACCTGCGGCAATCCAGGTGGTATGCGCAGCGGATACGTAATCAGATCCGGTGCTATCGGCATACGTGGATGCAGCGCGCGCCAAGCGACATCCGCGCCACCGGCAAGCGAGCGGATCAGGAAAAAGCCGATGAATGCCGGCACTTCGGACCATGCCAAAGATACCGGTGGAATCAGCGCGATACTGGCGATGACTGCAAGCAGTATCGCTGGCGCGCCTATTCCCCAGGACGAAGGACTGCCTTCGCTCAGAATCAGCCAGAGCAAGGCGAAAAGCAATATCCGCAACGCGATATCTGATGGGTTGTTATTTATTTTTAGCGGGTTTGTTTTCATTTTTCCGGAACCGGGCCTACTTCTTCGAATAGAAAACCGGTTGCTTTCCGTGCCGTATCAGTAGTCTTATCTGCATGAAATCTTATCCTTAACAACACTGTTAAAAGTGTGCATCATTGCTGGAAGACATGTTGTAAGCGCAAAAGACAGCAGTACGGCGATTTCGATTACTCGGTATTTCACATGAAGCCGGGAGCCAGATGGAATTTATCCGCCTGTGCTTGCGAAGAGAGTAGGTAAAACTGTTAGAAATTCTAGCACATAATCCGCCTGGATTGATGTTTCCCCCGGAGAGGAGTCAACAATACCAACAGAGTAGTTAAACGAAGCGCAAGGTGGAAACATGCGATTTGAGCAGAAGAGCTGCAATAACGGGAGAATCCGGCATGGCGATAAAATTTCTAATTGAGCATCAGATGCTCGGCGTGTTGCAAACCGGTTTCCGTGCCATAAAGAATGATTTCATCGCGAGCAGCTAGAACGGTTTCCAAAGGAGGTGACGACACCCGCTTGTGCGACCGGACAAGCGCGACAATCATAACCTCCTCAAGCTTGAGTTCTTGAATTCTCAATCCGATAATCCGGCTGGTTGGTGGAATTACAAACGATCGTAACCGATTTTTGACGACTGATTTTTCCTGACCGCTTACGTCATCGCCAGGAAAGAATTCGCGCATTAAACTGTATTTTGCGGAACGCTGTTCCTGGATGCGGCGTATTACCCGTGATTGTGGAATATCGAGCAACAACAGAACTTGTGAAGCGATCATCAAGCCAGCTTCAAGCGTTTCAGGAACAACCTCAAGCGCGCCCGCGGCCTTCAATTCCTGAACCCGGCTTTCATCACGCGTACGAACCATGACTGGCAAATCGGGGCGCGCACCGCTCAGATAATCCAGGATCTTCAAGGCGGCTGTCACGTCGTCGTGGCTGATAACAATGAGGCGTGCGCGCGTTAATCCTAAATTATCGAGAATGGCTGGATCGGCTGCGTCTCCATAGTACACCGGGTCACCTGCCTTGTGTGCTTCGCGTACACGACTGGTATTCAGATCAAGGGCAATAAACGGAATTTTTTCTTCTTGAAGGAAGTGTGCAACACCCTGACCGATACGACCATATCCACAAATGATGACGTGGTCATGGAGGTGTACCGCTGTTCCAGCATCAATCATTAGATGCGCAGGTGAATAATCAGGTTGCAATTGCTCATGAACGAAGAAATTCGCGATTACGCGGTTGTATCGAATAATGAATGGACCTGCAAACATGGAAAAAAGCACCGAAGTGAGTGCAACTTGTCCCAGATGAACATCGATTACGCTGGCGTTCAGGGCTATTGCAAGCAGGGCGAAGCCAAATTCTCCGCCAACCGCCAGAAGCAGGCCGGTGCGCCAGGCGGTCAGTGAATCAGTTCCTGATTTCGATACCATGAACGAAACCAGCAGAGTCTTGCTTATGAGCAGCAGAATTGCTCCCAGAAGTGCGTAATGCCAGATCTGTGGAAGCGTAAAAGGATCGAACAACATTCCAATACCGATGAAAAACAATCCGAGCAGAACATCTCTAAAAGGTCGTATAGTTGATTCCACTTGATGTCGGAATTCGGTTTCTCCCAGCATCATGCCCGCCAGAAATGCACCGAAAGCGAGAGAGAGTCCCAGACTGCTTGTCGTCCATGCAGCCAGCAGGGCAACGAGTAATACGGTCAGCGTGAATATTTCCGCAGAACGCCGTGAGGCGATAAAGTGAAAGATGGGCCGTAGCAACCAGCGGCCGACAAAAAAAACTAACGCGAAGGCTGCAACTGCTTTTGCAAGCGCCCAGCCGAGCGTGCTAGCTAGAACATCAGCGCCGGCTGCAACGCCAAGAACAGGTATGATCACAATAAAGGGTACGGCGGTGACGTCCTGAAAAACCGACATCGCTATTCCAAGTTTACCGTGCCGGCTGTTTTCTTCCCCTTGTTCGGACAGTTGTTTTCCGATAATAGACGTTGAGGATTGCGCAAATACAGCGCCAACAACAAAAGCGGCGGCCGGAGGAAAGCCTGCAAGCCATACCACGAGTCCGATGACTAGGGTCGTGAACAATACCTGTGCTGTTCCGAGTCCGAGAACCTGGTGTCGAAGCGCATGAATTTGGGGCAGGGAAAAATTCAAACCGATGGTAAAGAGCAGAAAAACGATGCCAAATTCGGCCAGCGTCTGTATATACGGTATTTCAATTACCGGCCCCATGGTAAATGGACCGAGTGCCAGCCCTACAAGCAGATAACCAAGACTGGAAGGAATGTGAAATCGATGGAACGCAACAACAATTGTAACCGTCACTCCCATGAGGAGAAGAATCTGCGCAAGATGTTCCATCAAAATATATTTCCTGAAAAGCCTGAGAGATAAATGGATTTCGGACTGCTGGAGTCGGCCGCACTCGATCGGTATTTTGTCAAGTTGCGCGATATTATGGCGGGTTTCTGCTCATACTCGTACAGGAATATTCTTTTATGCTTTTCATTATAATAGAAAATTCAAGGTGCTTGGATTTGCGGAAGGAATAATAGCACGCCCAGCGCCCCCACGCCGATCGCAAGCAGCAACAGCAGCGCCACTTCGGTGAAGATATCCGGAAGCACCTCCATTAACCGTTTCTCCTGTTTTCCACGCGGAGGCGCAGCCATTTCTCGACACCCACCACGCCGTATATTATCAAACCGCCGGACAAAATAAGCGCCCACTCGATCATATCCAGGGGCGCGCTGCCAAACAGCGTATTCATCGTTGATGAGTAGGTGAAAAAAATCTGCAACAGGATCATCGCGGTTACGCCCAGCAGCAGCCAGCGGTTGGAGAATACGCCGAGTTTGAACATGGAGTAACGCAGTGACCGGCAGTTGAACAGATAAAACAGTTCGCCAAAAACAAACATATTGACCGCGAGCGTGCGTGCTGTTTCGATACTTTTTCCCTGTGACAGTGCCCATTCAAAAAAAACAAAGGCACCGGCAAGCAGCATCATGCCCACCAATCCGATACGGAAACCGAGTTCGCGGGTGAGTATCGGTGTTTCCGGTTGCCGTGGCGGGTGCGCCATGATGCCTGGCTCCTTGCGCTCGAATGCCAGCATCAGGCCCAGCAGCACGGCCGTTGTCATATTGATCCAGAGAATCTGTACCGGCGTGATCGGCAGCGTCAGGCCGAAAAATACGGCGACTAATACCAGCAAGCCTTCGCCAATGTTAGTCGGCAATGTCCAGGTGATGAACTTGACCAGGTTGTCATAGACCGCGCGACCTTCTTCAACCGCGGCTTCTATCGTGGCGAAATTGTCATCCGTCAGCACCATATCAGCGGCCTCTTTCGCCACTTCAGTGCCGCTCAAGCCCATCGCGACGCCAATGTTGGCTTGCCTAAGCGCGGGCGCGTCGTTAACGCCGTCGCCGGTCATCGCCACGACATGGCCTTTGGCCTGAAGTGCTTCAACCAGCCGCAATTTCTGCTCAGGTGCGACGCGTGCAAACACGGTGGTCTGTTGCGCGGTTTTGATCAATTCCTGATCCGGCAATGTTGCGAGCGCATGTCCGCTGACCGCGAAATGCTCGGGTTTTGTCTCAGCCGTTCCGGCCAGTCCGATCTGACGGGCAATTGCAGCAGCAGTGGCGGCATGATCGCCGGTGATCATTTTGACCTGAATGCCGGCTCTCTGGCAGGCGCTGATGGCGGCAATGGCTTCCGGTCTGGGTGGGTCCATCATTGCCTGCAGGCCCAGAAAACAAAGGCCCTCGGCTACGTCGCCGTGATTGACGGTCTGAGTGGACGCTGGTTGCAATTTTCGTGCAAAAGCGAGAATCCGCAAACCTTGCGCCGCCATGGCTTCCACTTCCTGGTGAATGCGTTCTTTATCCAGCGGCTGAGGCTGCAAGTCATCGCCGCTGGCGGCCTCGCAACGCGCAAGAATACTTTCAACGGAACCTTTCACATAAATAACCGTTGTTTCTGCATCCAGAGCATGCAGGGTCGCCATGTACTGATGCTGGGACTCGAACGGTAATGCGTCAATACGCGGGAAATCCCGCTCCATAGCGTCCTGCGGCAATCCCGCCTTGGCGGCGGCGACAATCAACGCGCCTTCCGTCGGATCGCCTTCGATCAGCCATTGTCCATTAATCTGGATCAGCCGCGAGTCATTACACAATACACCTGCTTTCAGGCATTCCAGTAAAGCAGACTGTGTGCCGGGATCAGCCTTTGACGCATCCAGGGTTATTTCTCCAGCGGGCGCGTAGCCTGTTCCGGAAATAGCATAACGCTTGCCGTCGGAATATACGTGCTGCACGGTCATCTGATTCTGGGTAATTGTTCCTGTTTTGTCGGAACAGATGATGGTCGTGCTGCCCAGCGTTTCAACTGCGGGCATTTTGCGGATAATCGCGTGCCGGTGCGCCATCTTGTTGACGCCGATGGCCAGCATGATGGTCATGGCTGCCGGCAGGCCTTCGGGAATTGCGCCAACAGCCAGCGCTACCGACGCCATGAATGAATCGAGCAGTGATTCACCGTGCAGCCTGCCCGCCAGAAAAGTCAGTGCTGCGAGTCCGAGAATCACCCACAGCAGAATTTTGCTGAAATGGTTTATTTTGCGGGTGAGCGGTGTGGCCAGTACGTCGGCGCCGGCAATCAGGGTGTTAATATGGCCGATCTCAGTATCATCGCCCGTTGCGACAACAATACCGGTTGCTGTACCGTAGGTGACCAGCGTCGATGAGTAAGCCATGTTGCCGCGGTCAGCCAATACGGTTTCCAGCGGCAGCTGCTCGATTTGTTTATGCGTTGGAACGGATTCACCCGTCAATGCGGATTCATCGATTTGCAGTTCACGGATTTGCAATAACCTTAAATCTGCGGGCACCCTATCCCCGGATTGCAATAAGACAAGATCGCCGGGAACCAGCTCGGAAGCCGCGATTTTTTGTTTTTTTCCGGTGCGAATAACGGTTGCTGTGCCATCCAGTGTACGGGCCAGCGCCTCGATCGCCTTGAGCGCCTTGGATTCTTCAATATAGCCGATGATCGCATTCACCAGTACGACGCCGAAAATAACGCCGCTATCCACCCATTCCTGCAATGTGAATGTAATAACCGCTGCGGCCAGCAGGATATAAACCAGCGGCTGATGAAACTGAAGCAAAAACAAAACCAGCGGGCTTTTGCCTTTTTTAGGTGTGAGCCTGTTGAGGCCGAAGCTTTCCTGACGACGGGCGATCTCAACTGACTCGAGGCCCTGAGCGGTATTCGATTCGAGCAGGACGCTCACCTCATTATGCGGCAAGTGGTGCCAGTGCTTTTGCAACAAATTATTTGCAGTCATTTTATTTTTCAGATGATCATGGTGGATTCATTAACAGTTATGCGCGAGCGGAAAGATCTCAAGGCAGATTCAGTATTCGCTTGAGACATCAAGATACGACGACAAGTCAGACTAGACCGAGGAAGCACCGGAGCGATTGTCAACCGGTCTGACAGGCAGGCGCGAAAGATAAAATGCCAGGATGCAGGCAATCGTCACGAGCATGATTTTTTGCCATATTTCAGGAACAATCAGAATAGAAACACTGAATGACAGAGCCGTCATAGTGTAGGCCATGCGTTTCGTTTTGTGCGTCACGCTGCGATGCAGACGCCACTCCAGAATGACCGGTCCGGTATAGCGATTGGTCATCAGTCGGGTATGGAATCGTTCCGAGCCTCTTGCAAAGCAAGCGGCTGCGAGCAACACAAAAGGCGTGGTCGGCAAAATCGGCAGAAGAACGCCCAGAGCACCCAGCATGAGGGCGGCGCAACCTGCCCCGAGGTAGAGACTGCGAACCAGTGGTGAATGATGCAGACGGAGAAGCTCTGCGCCCTGGGATGCTGACATTTCCTGTTCATTCATATTGAATGCGGTATTTTCGGATTTTTCGGATGAATGCATGGTCTGGATAAATAGAGTTCGTCTATAAGGATAAATCCATGTTAGGTTATACTACTTAAGAGCAGGCAATTAAAATAAAGTTTTTGTTAATTTTTGAGGAAAATGATGTTCAGTGCTAAATTTTATATTGATTCAAGTGTGTTTATTTTGTCAATTGCAGTGATTACAATGTTTTTGCTGTCGCAGCCCGCCTATGCCGCACAGGAAAATGCCGCGGAAGCGGGTTTGCAGTTGGAAAAAATTGACCGTAAAATCGGTGAGGGTGAAGAAGCCGATGTTGGTAAAACTGTTAACGTGCATTACACGGGCTGGTTATATGATGAAACCGCGCCGGACAACAAAGGCAGGAAATTTGACAGTTCGCATGATCGTAATGCGCATTTTTCATTTATGCTCGGTGCTGGCAAGGTGATCAAAGGCTGGGATCATGGTGTGCGGGGCATGAAAGTCGGCGGCGAACGCACGCTGATCATTCCGCCGGCAATGGCTTATGGCGCGCGCGGCGTAGGTAAAATGATTCCACCGGATTCAACGCTGATTTTTGATGTTGAACTTGTCGGCATACAGGAAAAAAATCCGCATTATTAATTCGATTGCGGAATGGATAATCGGCTGACTGTCTGAAACGCAGATAGTTTTTAACAGCCTGGTAACGAGAGGTCAATCTAACGCATCACACTATCCATCGCATCTCAGATTTTGAGATGCGATGAGTATAATTACAAATCAGATTCGCTCGCAGTGTATGAGCAGTCATTCTGAATCTTTTTTTCACTCAATCCATTGCAAGATTAGCGCTACTTCGTAGCAAGGAGGATGTAGCTATGACGCAAACCACGATGCAAGTAGAAAAATCCCATGCCGTGAAACCTCGCGTTGCAATACGCAAACGCCTGATTATTGGACTGGCTTGCTTGCTGGTCGTTATTGCCTTGTTCGGATTGCTTGGCTATTACTGGCTGCCGGGTTTCGTCAAATCGCAGCTGGAGATGCGGTTATCGGTTTTGCTGGAGCGTCCGGTGACGGTGCAGGCTATTGAAATTAAGCCTTACACGCTTGAGTTGTCCGTGAGCGGTTTTCGTGTCGGTGAAAAACCGGGCGGTATGGATGCAGCGGAAACATTTTTTGCACTGGATCGTCTCTATGTCGATATCAACCCCGCATCAATAACGCACCGTGCGCCAGTGATCAGTGTAATCACGCTGGATGCGCCATATATTCGTCTGGCGCGTGATGATGTGGAAGTGTTTAATTTCTCGGATTTACTTGAGAAATTTTCACAACCTGCCGAAGATGAAGCGCCAGCCTTATTTTCGGTCAGTAACATCGAATTGAAGAACGGGCGTATTGAGTGGGTTGATCGTGTTAAGTCGAGCCATCAGTCGATATCTGAGATCAATTTTGCTATTCCGTTTATCGCCAATCTGGATGAAGTTAAGACCAACTGGGTGAAGCCGCATTTCAGTGCCAGAATCAATGGCGCGCCTTTTTTTCTGGATGGCAAGCTGAGACCTTTTACGGACAAGCGTGAAGCGACGTTGACGCTTAAACTGACTGATGCCGATCTGGCGGATATTGCAGGCTATCTGCCGCTCCCGGCTGGAATCAGTCTGATGTCGGGTTATTTTGATAGTGATCTGACGGTTGTATTCAGTCAATCCGGCGAAGATTCCGCCGCGATTACACTCTCAGGCAAGTCGGCGATAAAACGAACTGCCATCCACAACCGATCCGCACAAGTACCTTATCAGATTGATCTTGGCAGCTTCCATATCAGTCTGGATCAGTTTGATCTGACAGGTCAGTTGCCTTCCAGTCTGGTGTTCAGTCTGAGTGATATTGCACTGACGCCATTATCCAGTCTGTCGGAAAATAATCAGGCTGTTTTGTCATTGATGAAGCTCTCGGCTGATGGCGTCAGATTCGATTTTGCGGGTAAACAGATTATTCTGGATGCGATTACGCTGGACAAGTTGAGTAGCGTTATTAACCGTAATCCGGATGGCAGCATTGAGTTGATGCGTTTTTTCGGTTCAGCGGAGGACACGGCGGTAGCGATGATCACCAATACTCAGGCCGTTTCAGCAGCGATTCCGATACCCGGCAGAAAGCCTTCGCCTGCAGCACGGACTGAACGGGTTGCGCAAGCTGAAGCGCTGCAAGCAGAAACCCCGCAAACCGAAGATAAAGTACGACCGTGGGCCGTAATCATTAATCAACTGCGATTGAATGCCGCAGCGATCCGCTATACCGACCAGACGATGGCGAATGTCGTGCCGATGACGATTGATCCACTGGATCTGATCGCGAAAAATATCGATATCAGTGGTGAAAAGCCGCTTGATCTGGAGTTGACTGCGATTGTTAATAATCGTGGCAGTATTGAAACTCGCGGTTTGCTGGCCTGGTCACCTTTCGTTGCTGATTTGAGTCTCGATTTAAAAACAGTTGATCTGGTGTCCTTGCAGGGCTGGGCGGGTGATGCGCTGAACGTGCTGCTGACGAGCGGTGATGTTTCTTTCAACGGCAGCGTTAAAGCCGGCGGGAGTCCGTTGAATGTGGCCGTCAACGGCCAAACCCGGTTGGGAGGCTTTAATATTCTCGATCCCGGAATATCCAGAGATGTGGTGCGATGGAAAAGTGTGGACATCAGCGGTCTGGATTTTGCCGGCGATCCACTGAAAATAAATATGGATGCGGTGAGGCTGGAGGGTTTGTATGCGCATGTCATACTTCAGCCGGACGGCGAATTAAATCTGAACCACTTGGTGCGACAGGAGAAAGCGGCTGCCGGTGAAAGCAGTCAAGCCGAGCTAGATACTGACAAAACGAAAGAAGAAAAACCGCTGCCGTTGCGGATTGGTAAAATCGTACTGCAACAAGGCAATGTCGACTTCTACGACCGCTTTGTCCGACCAAATTACCATGCCAGACTGGCAGGACTGTACGGTCAGATTGGTCCGATTCAACCCGGACAAACGGGGACAATCGACATCAAAGGCGCCATTGACAAATCGGCGCCGCTGGAAATTAAAGGCAGTATTCAACCATTCGATTCCAGGCTTTCGTTGGATATTGCCGCAAAAGCAAAAGCGATCGATTTGCCGTCATTCAGCCCGTATTCGGGTAAGTATATCGGTTACGGCATTGAGAAAGGAAAGCTGTCGGTCGACGTGCATTATCGTCTTGAGGAAGGCGCATTAACCGCGAAGAATAATGTTTTTCTCGATCAGCTGACACTGGGTTCGCGAGTGGAAAGCGAAGACGCGCTGTCGCTGCCGCTGGAGCTGGCTATAGCGTTGCTCAAAAACCGGCAGGGTGAAATTGATATTCATCTGCCGGTCAAAGGTTCGTTGGATGATCCCAGATTCAGTCTGGGTGGGATTATCCTGGAAGCATTTATCAATTTGATTACGCGTGCGGTAACTTCACCCTTTGCTTTGCTGGGCTCAATGCTGGGAGAGAATGTGGAGTTGTCTGAGATTATGTTTTCTCCAGGTTCCGCGGTGATTGAAGCTGAAGCCGGGAACCGTTTACAGGCTTTATCGCAGATACTCAGCGACCGTCCTGCGCTGCGCCTGGAAATCGCCGGCCATATCGATCCGGCGAATGATTATGAAGGCATAAAACAGATGCGGCTGCGACGGCAGATTATTACGCATAAGCTCGCGGCTGACGTCAAAAAAGGTGAAACCCGGGGGACGCTTGCCGAAGTTGAGCTGACACCGGATGAGTACAGTCAATATCTTGAAGTGGAGTATAAAACGGCTGATTTTGAAAAACCGACTAATTTTTTGGGTTTGGCAAAAAAATTACCGGATCAGGAAATGGAGCAACTATTGCTTCAGCATGCAACAGTAAGTGTTGATGAAATGAACGAACTTGCTCAAAACAGAGCGCTGGCGGCACAGAGCTGGCTGCTGGAAGAGGGCGGCATCGCGGGAGATCGGGTTTTTGTAACCGGTGCGATGCAAAATGGCAATGCGGCGAATGACAAAGGCAGCCGGGTGCTGTTTACTTTAAAGTAAATGCATATGGCCGCAAAAGCACCAAAGCTTTATATGTATTGTGCGGCCATAAATCTTGCAGCGCGCGATGAAAATTCCCGCGCCTATCAGAAAAAACATCAATCAGCGTACATTCAGTGCAGAATTCAGCAGATCGGCCGTTACCTGGCCGCTGGTGGTGCGTACATAATCTGTCACAATGGGAACAAACTGGCCGACCATGTCGGGGGACAGATTGAGCTGTTGAAATGAGGATGCCAGCGCTGCTGCATTGCTTAACGCAGCACCTGCGCCCGTATTTCCCAATAAACCGGATACACCGCTCATTCCCAGTGGACTGGACATAACAGGCGCTGCATTGAGCATATCCGTCATGCCGGGCACCGATTGCGACAGTGTGGAAAAGGCTTGCGGCGTCATGCTGTTCTGCGCCAGCTGAAAAATTGCGCCGCTGCCGCCCAGCGCCTGTTGTGGAGAAATGCCGAGCTGCTGAACGAGAATATCGACCAGTCCAATCTGTCCTGGTGCCGTGGCCATTCCGGACGCGGCCATTGTTCCGGAGGAGATCGCCTGTCTGCCAACCTGGGCGGATTGTTCCATGGAAGCCAGACCGCTGTCGACCGCGCCCAGAACGTTACCGCCGCCGCTATTCGTCGCACATCCTGTCATAAATGATATTAAGCAGACCGCACTCGCCGCAGAGAAAGTTGCGTAAGTGTGTTTTTTCATGAAAATCTCCTTGAAAAAAATGGAACAAAATATTAATTTGTCAATCTTCCTGCAATTATTTTTTCTTAAGAACAATAACCTCATCCACATGATCGTCGTTATCGTAGCTTACTTGAAAAGCCATTTCACTGCCACTAAATACGGTTTCGGTCGGCATGCCAACGACTTCCCACAATCCTAACGTGAAGACATCGGCGACACTGTGAAAGATAACCCTGCCGGTTTTGACGCCGGTGCTATATCCCTGGACAAATCTGAATATTTCTATTTTTTTGCCTTCACGTTCTTCACTGATGATGGGTGAACCGAATTCACCTAAAAGGAGGTTTCGAGGTGTTCCCGGCTGAAAAAGGCTTATCTTTTTTGCATTGGGTTGTTTCGCTGCCATGTAGACAGAGCAACCGGATGCAGCGATAAGCAGTGACAACAGAGCAAGCAGCGTGATGGGCCTGTAAAGGACGAACATATGCATTTTGCTTTTCTCTTGCTCGAGTTGAAGATGCATAAGTGTAACTTATTGAGTGCAGATGAAAGGCGTAATGATTCGACCAGAACGGACATTTACCCGCTCATCAGGCGGACGATGCGCTACATATGTTGCTCGGTCGCTTCAAAGAATCCTGTTGCGGAGTTATCCGGTTGCGCAGCGTAGCCAGATAACAAAAACCCCGGAGAACCGGGGTTTTTGTTTCAGCAATAAATCTACCAGATTTATTTGACTGGTTTACTGCGGCCTGATGTTGGCTGCCTGTTTACCCTTGGGGCCGCTGGTGATATCGAATATCACGCGTTGGGCTTCTTTCAGGGTTTTAAATCCTGAGCTTTGAATGGCAGAAAAATGCGCAAACAAATCTTCACCACCATCATCCGGAGTGATAAAACCGAAACCTTTTGAGTCATTGAACCATTTCACAATACCTGTGGCCATGAATTTTTCCTTAAAAAAATTATTAATTTATAGTGTTACGCGCTGTTTTAAATAAAACAAGTGCAATCTGTCAGCGAATATCAAGAAAAAAAAGACCCATCGAGGTACTGTTCTACTACTTGAATCCATACGACACTGCGGAGTATACGCCAAAAAGTAAAAAAAAGTGCAACAACTTTTTTGTTTTGAAGGAGTCAAGGTAATAAAAGTCAGGTTACGGACGGGGATCGGGGATTTTTGTTATGCCAGTCGATGACTTTAACTCGTTGATCGCATTTCTGACAAAATCCCGCGTGTAGTAATCATCGTCAACGATGTCGTTGTTCCAGATAACGATGTCCAGATCAATGATTCTGGGCCCGAATCTGGGAAGGGAGCGGTCGCGACCCAATTTGTCTTCAAGATTCTTCAGGTAGCGTCTAAACGATTCCTGTGACAATGTCGTGTGTATTTTGATTGCGCCATTGATAAAATCATTCTGATTGCGGATGCCGATAGGCGTGGTTTTAACCCATTTTGAAACGCCCTTGACATCGGTTTCCTGCTGCAGAATCATCAACGCCGCCTGTATGCTGCGTTCAGGCTCGATGTTCGAGCCAATACCAATAATACATTCATTGATTGCGGTGGCTGTGTTCATTGAAAATTCCGGTTCCCTGTCATGGGTGCTGCCGCATGTCGCGTGTGGCGCTGAGTTCGACCGATACCGATTCGGCAAATCGCAGCGCGTGCGGTTTGTCGACTTCGACTTTGGCACAACGGACATTTTTATTTTTCATGATCTCATCCAGAATGGATTGTGTTAATTTTTCCAGCATCATGAATTTTTGTTCCTGTACCAGTGCGATGACATTTTTGGTAATAATCTTGTAATTATAAGAGCCATCCACTGCATCGTGCTGAATGGCATTCTTCAGATCGACTTCAATAGTCATGTTAATGACGACATCCTGCAGCTTATCGATTTCTTCATCATTAAAGCCAATATAGGTTCTCAGCAGTAGGTTTTTAATACGAATGATAGCCATGTTACGCGAGAAGCTTGGTAGTATGTTCCATCATGATAATATTCATGACAACGCCAGTTATCTTTTACTACATTCTTAAGAATCCAACAACTGCGATGTACAGTAACTTCAGCGGATGAGTATTTTGGGCAACACATTTGGCTGCTTTGACAAAACAATTAAAGTCAGGCTCAGAGAGAGGAGGGGAGAAAAAATGGTTGTAACCATAGTGTATGTTTCGGTTAAGCCCGAAAAAGTCGAGGCTTTCAAGGAAGCCTGCCGGTTGAATCACGAAGGTTCGATCAGGGAGCCGGGAAACGTGCGTTTTGATATTCTGCAATTAGCCGACGAACCGACAAAATTTGTATTTTACGAAGCGTATAAAACGCTACAGGATGCTGCCGCGCATAAAGGAACCGCGCATTATCTGGCTTGGCGGGATGCTGTGGCGGACTGGATGGCCGAGCCGCGTCAGGGTGTTGCCTATCAGGGACTGTTTCCGGTGGTCAGCGGCTGATGTTCGAGTTTTCCATCGCGAGATTGCCGCGTATTGAATTCGGTTCGGGTGTTTTTGGCAAATTACCGTCGATCATTGCCGGATATGGTGCGCATACGCTGCTGGTGACGGGCGCGTTTTCGTACCAAAACCTGCCGGGCTGGCGGCCATTTATTGAGCAGCTCAATCGGCAGGGCATCCACTGGGAACACTGTACTGTGCCCCATGAGCCTTCTCCTGGATTGGTTGATGACACGGTCAGGTCACTGTCGGATCGCGCTTTCGATGTCGTTGTCGGCATAGGCGGCGGCAGCGCGCTGGATGCGGCGAAAGCGATCGCGGGATTGTTGAAGGTGCGGCGCAGCATCATGGATTATCTGGAAGGCGTCGGTCCCGAATTGCCTTACGAAGGACCGGCTGTTCCCTTCATTGCGGTGCCGACAACGGCTGGTACCGGCAGCGAAGCAACCAAAAATGCTGTCCTCAGCGTTCAAGGCGCGGAAGGGTTTAAGAAATCTTTCCGGCATGAAAAACTGGTAGCGGAATATGCTGTTGTTGATCCCGAGTTATTGACCGGCTGTCCGCCGGATGTGATCGCGGCCAATGGAATGGATGCGCTCACACAGTTGCTGGAATCCTATGTATCGATCAAATCCAATGCGTTTACCGATGCGCTCGTGATCAGCGGTTTGCAGGCTGTGCGCGATGCGCTTATTCCGCTATACCGGCAGCATGATCGACAAAATGATGCGGCAGTAAAGGTATATCGCGAGAAAATGGCTTATGGCGCCCTGCTGTCAGGTGTAACACTCGCGCAGGTCGGACTGGGCGCTGTGCACGGGTTGGCTTCTCCGCTGGGTGCTTTTTATCCGATACCGCATGGCGTCGTTTGCGGAACATTGGTGGCGTCGGCGACGCAGGTCAATATCGAAAGCATGCGCGACAGGGAGCCCGGCAATAAAGCACTGGCAAAGTACGCCTATGCGGCAGAGATACTTTGCCAACAGCAGTTTCATGATGAAAAGGTGGCGTATACAGCATTGATACAATTGCTGGGGGATTGGACGCAAGAACTGGAGTTGCCGCGTTTATCGCATTTTGGTGTGTTGGAAGCAGGACTGGATAAGGTTGTAGCGCATTCGCGCGGCAGCAGTATGAAGACCAATCCTGTCGTTCTGGCCGATATGGAAATCAGGCAGCTGTTAATGTCGCGCTTATGATAGTCCTGGCTATTTGCGCGAAACGAAAGAACAGTCGGCGATGTATTTATTTGCAGTACAAGTGACCGACCAGGAATGGTCGGCTGGAAAGAATTTTATGGATATGGAAAAAAATGAGTGACAAGACATTATTATTTATCGTTTTTGTGATATCGACGATAGCGCTGATTTATATTGAATATTTTACCGATGGGTTTTGATTCCGGTTTACGTTGCTGGCAGCAATCACGACAGCGTCTTTTTCTGACCGATGCGGCCTTCCTTGCCGTCCAACAGATTAACGATGTTCGATTGATGACGCCAGATCAGCAATAATGCCATTAAGGAAACCGTCAGCGTATGCAGTGAAGCGCCGAAAATAAAGTACGCATAGACGGGCGAGAGTATCGCTGCAATCAATGCGGACAAGGACGAATACCGTGAGATGACGGCAACAGCTACCCAGGTTGCTATTGCCAGCAGACCGAGCAGGGCTTTCAGTCCCAGCAGCACACCCACTGCGGTTGCAACGCCTTTGCCGCCCTGAAAACGCAGGAAAACGGGAAACACATGTCCTAGAAATACCGCAAGCGCAGCGGCAGTAACGGCCTCATCGCCCAAATGCCAGACAGCGGCTTGCGACTGCGCCAGAGCAATGACCAGCCATCCTTTTCCGGCATCGCCGATCAGTGTAAATACGGCTGCTGATTTTTTCCCGCTGCGCAGCACGTTGGTTGCGCCCGGATTTTTTGAACCGTAAGTCCGCGGATCCGGCAAACGGAAAATCCAGCTCGATATGAGCGCAAAGGGTATCGAACCAATCAGATAAGCTACGAATATGAAGGCCAGTAAAGTCATGGGGAAGTTATCGGGATTAGCGTTGTTGCGGAAAATAGATTAGAATTTTTGTGTATTTTATAGGAAAACAGTCGCGATCAATCACCTGTATTGCCATACTTGCAATACGGCGTCATCATCTTTCACTTATAGTGTTTCCACCACGGCATGGATATTATTTTTCTGCACGACTTCAGGGTAAAAACCCTGATCGGTGTTTATCCCTGGGAGCGCCGAGTTGCGCAAACCATACAGCTTGATCTCGAAATCGGCCTGCCCAGTCGGCGCGCCAGTGAAACCGATCATATCGATGATGCGATGGACTACGCATGCATTGTGCAGGCTATTCACGGCATTCTGGATCGAAAGCACTTTTCATTATTGGAGGCGTTGGCGGAACATATTGCGCTGATGATCATGCGGGAATTTAATGCGCCCTGGGTAAAAGTCAGTGTTGCCAAGCTGGGCATTATACGCGGCATCAAAAAGGTTGGCATAAGTATTGAACGGGGTTCTAAATCCTGATTTCTTGCCGGAAAAATGTGAAGCGGTGATTATTCGTTAGCAATACACGAATCGTCGAGTATCCCAAAAGGAGATCTACAATGATTAAAGCATATGCAGCACTTAAGCCGGGTGGTAATCTTGAGCCATTTGAATATGACCCGGGCCCGATCGGGCCGCATGAAGTCGAGATTGCCGTGGAATCCTGCGGTATCTGCTATAGCGATTTGAGCATGCTGCATAATGCGTGGGGTATTACCGGATATCCGTTTGTTCCAGGGCATGAGATTATCGGTACTATCTTGGCTTCGGGGGCGCAGGTCAATAGTCTTCAGCCGGGACAGCGCGTGGGTCTGGGCTGGCATGCGGGCTATTGCATGGATTGCCGGAGCTGCATGAGCGGCGATCACAATCTGTGTTTGCAGGCACAGGGGACGCTGGTTGGACGTCATGGCGGGTTTGCCGATAAAGTTCGCGCCCGGGCCGAGAGCGTGGTTGTATTACCGGAAGGGCTGGATCCGCAAAGCGCGGGACCATTGTTTTGCGGCGGTATCACCGTTTTTAATCCGTTGGTGCAGTTTGATATTTCACCGGCGGCCAGAGTGGCTGTAATCGGTATCGGCGGCCTGGGTCATCTGGCGGTGCAGTTTCTCCGGGCATGGGGATGTCATGTAACTGCATTTACGACCAGCGAAAGCAAGAAGACCGAAGCCTTGCAATTCGGTGCTCATCAGACGATGAATACTAACGATCCGGATGCGCTGCAATCGGCGGCAGGGCAGTTTGATCTGATTTTATCCACGGTTAGTCATGCGCTGGACTGGAATAGGTATCTCTCAACGCTGCGTCCCAAAGGGCGTCTGCATTTTGTCGGCGCTGTGCTGGATGCGCTCGATATTGCGGTTTTTCCAATGATACTTGGGCAGTATAGTATTTCAGGATCTCCGGTAGGCAGCCCGAGTACGATGCGAACGATGCTGGAATTCGCTGTTCGGCATAACATCAAACCTGTCGTCGAATTTTTTCCTTTTGATCAGGTCAATCAGGCAATTACGCACCTGGAAAGCGGAAAAGCGCGTTATCGTGTTGTGCTCAGTCATGCCGTATGATGACTTGGTACGCGTTTACTCAGCGATTACTGACATTGTCATCGCCAAATAAAAACGAACGGTGTGGGCGTTCGCGATCAGTATAACTGGCCAGTTTTTCCTTGTAGTTCCAGCTTGCGGCGGGTGTGCTGCTCGAACCGGTTTCATAGTCGTATGAATTGATGAGATTGCTGTAAAGCGCGATCGCCAATCCGTAAAGACACAGGCTAACAAAAATATTTTTCATGGATGTGGAGCAAGTGATTGTTGCAGTAAAAAGAACTGTTTCTGCTTAATGTGTTTATGTACTTACGCGTTTGCATGAGGCTTGCAGTACGCGTTTTTTGTTTAAACAAAACACAAGGTTAGCATTCTAGCATTTTTTTATGCCATGCAATGCGCGTGGACTCACTGCTTTAGATAAATAGATCAAATTATAAATATAATCACTGGCTATATAATAATCATTATTTATTATTTCGTATTATATAAATGATTGCGGTATAGTACGCGCGGAATTTTCATTGGGAATGGCGAAATAATGGATTGGTCTGGCTGGTTCACCCTGTTTTTGTGCGTTGCCGCGCTGTTGACACTGACATTCACGCGGATCGGGCCGCATCTTGTGATGATTGCGGCGCTGACCGTGCTGAGCGTATCCGGCATTCTGACGGCTGATGAAGCATTGCAGGGCTTCAGCAATTCCGGACTGATTACCGTGGCGGGCATGTTTGTTGTCGCTGCGGGTATGCATGCCTCCGGTGCGATAGATTTGCTGGTCAACCATGTGCTTGGCAGACCTGTCTCGGTTCGAGCGGCCCTGGGCCGGATTTTTTTTCCGGTAGTCCTGCTGAGCGGTTTTCTCAATAATACGCCGGTAGTGGCGACCATGATTCCAGCCATTTATACCTGGTCCCGGAAAATTGGCATTTCCCCTTCCAAGCTCATGATCCCATTAAGCTATACAGCCATACTCGGCGGCACGCTGACGCTGATCGGCACCAGCACCAATTTGATCGTCAACGGTCAATACCAGACCTTGACGGGGGAGGCCGGGTTTTCATTGTTCGCGATCACCGCCGTCGGGCTGCCGGTGGCTGTCTGCGGTTTTATTTTCATGTGGCTGTTTTTTCCCTGGTTGTTGCCGGATCGGTCGCAAAACAAGGCATTTTCAAATTTACGCGAGTTTACGCTGGAAGTCTCCGTCGCGCCTAACGGGCCGCTGGTCGGAAAAACCGTCCAGGAAGCCGGATTAAGGCATTTGCAGCGCGTGTATCTTGTCGAAATCGAACGCAAAGGCACGGTAATCACCGCGGTTTCTTCAGAAGAGATGTTGCAGGGCGAGGACAGGCTGGTTTTTGCCGGAGAAACTGATGCCATTTCGGATCTGCTGCGCATCAACGGCATCATGCCTTCAACCGACGGTGAACATATGCAGACACTTCAGCAGCATCGTGCCGAGCGGCGTCTGGTGGAAGCGGTGGTTTCGCCGCATTGCGCCGCTATCGGACATGCAATCCGGGATGCGCGCTTTCGCGCCCAGTACGGCGCTGTGGTATTGGCGGTGGCGCGTAATGGCGAGCGTATCAAGGGCAATCTCGGTACGATTATTCTTCAGGCCGGCGATACGCTGTTACTGGAGGCCCGGCCTGCATTCGTCAGCCGTCAGCGCTACAACAAGGATTTTCTGCTGATCAATGATTTGAATACAGAAGCGCCGCGTCATGAACGCGCCTATCTGGCGTGGGGTATTCTGGTCGGCATTATCGCATTGGCCGCATTTGAGGTCATCAGCATGCTGAATGCCGCACTGATCGGCGCAGGGTTGATGATTATCACGGGATGCTGCTCGGCCAGCCAGGCGGAAAAAAGCCTGGATCTGACCGTCATTATCACCATCGCCGCGTCTTTTGCGTTAGGCATGGCGTTGCAGAAAACCGGTGTTGCGGAATTTATTGCGGAAAATATCGTCGATTTCAGCAACGGTACGCCCTGGCTGCTGCTGATTCTGACCTATCTGACTGTTTCGTTATTGACTGAGGTTATTACCAACAACGCCGCTGCATTGCTGATGCTGCCGATTGTCCTGGAGATCACCGAAAAAGCGGATCTCAACAATGTTCCTTTCATCCTGGCGATCATGATGGCGGCGTCAGCCAGTTTTGCAACGCCGATAGGCTATCAAACCAATCTGATGGTGTATGGGCCGGGTGGCTACCGCTTCACCGATTTTCTGAAAGCGGGACTGCCGATGAATCTGGTAACCGCCGCGGTGACGATTTCAGTATTGCTGATCGGCTGGCCGCTGGTGCTGGTGGATTAACAGCCTGTCAAGCGCGCCGGCCTGCGCTATAACGGGTCTGGTCTATGTGGTAATCTACGCCCATCAATCTCGGATGCTCCTATGTTTAAATCAATCGAACATTTTGTCGGCAATACGCCGCTCGTACAGCTCCAGCGCATACCCGGCAAGACCGGCAATATCATTCTGGCAAAGCTTGAAGGCAATAATCCCGCCGGTTCGGTGAAAGACCGTCCCGCGCTGTCGATGATCAAACACGCGCAGCAGCGCGGCGATATCCGGCCCGGCGATACGCTGATCGAAGCCACCAGCGGGAATACAGGCATCGCGCTGGCGATGGCGGCCGCCATTATGGGCTATCGCATGATGCTCGTCATGCCGGAGAACCTGAGCATAGAACGCCGCCAATCCATGGCTGCGTATGGCGCAGAAATCATCCTGACGCCCAGGGAAGGCAGCATGGAGCATGCCAGGGATCTGGCGGAAAAAATGCGCGACGAAGGCAAGGGCGTTATTCTGGATCAGTTTGCCAATCCGGATAATCCGCGCGCGCATTATGAAGGCACCGCGCCGGAAATCTGGCGTGATACGGACGGCAGAATCACCCACTTCGTCAGCAGCATGGGCACAACGGGAACCATCATGGGATGCGCGCGGTTCTTCAAGGAACAACATAAACCGGTAAAAATTATCGGCGTGCAACCCGAAGAAGGCGCGCAGATTCCAGGAATCCGGAAATGGCCGCCCGCCTATCTGCCCAAAATTTACGACGCGTCCCGTGTCGATGAAATGATTTACGTCGCCCAGGCCGATGCCGAAAACATGACCCGCCGACTGGCGCGCGAAGAAGGGATTTTTGCGGGTATTTCCTCGGGCGGCGCACTGGCAGCCGCGCTCAGACTGTCAGCCCAGGTCGAAAATGCAGTCATCGTATTCATCGTCTGCGACCGGGGCGACCGGTATTTATCCACGGGTGTTTTTCCGGCTTGATAGATGGAAGTCGAATTGCATAATGCCATAAAATATAAAAAGATAGTATGTAACTTGCCGCGTTGGATTTCATTTTTGACGTAATATATTGCTTCATTCTGGACGTGTATTCAACGTGTATTCGTTGGGCGTCAAAGCGCTTTTAGTGCGACATATAAGAAAGTTAAGGAATCTCGATGTTCTCACTCATAGAGTCCAAAGAAGAAATTGCGAAGGCACAGCGCAAGTTGGAAGCGGCCATTCGTCGCGATTTCAAAACGAAAGCAGTAAAGAACATCGGCTACCCCGGAGATACAATTTTTGCTGCGAAAGTTGTTACCGACGGAAGCTACTGGTACTGGTCTTCAAATTTCGATAACGAAGATATTCCGAATCCGCGACGGCTAAACTGGTTCGGCCTATTTCGAGATGATGCCGATCTACAAATTTCTGTCGAGATCAATACCGCATACGAAGGCCGTAATGACCATGGAGTTGTCCCCTTTGAACGGACACATTATGTTCTTGTTAAAGGAGATGAAAGATGACTCAAAACTATAAGCCTGCCTACCCGGCGGAGTTTCGCCAACAGATGGTGGAATTGGTAGCATTAGGTA
>Ga0268299_1001094_pt1:17500-56977 | contig 56977 bp, 44 predicted proteins | sample NOBtaG_FD_193484 | JGI IMG/M metagenome (GOLD analysis project Ga0268299, IMG submission 193484) | Activated sludge microbial communities from bioreactor in Nijmegen, Gelderland, Netherland - NOB reactor | ecosystem: Engineered > Bioreactor > Aerobic > Activated sludge | place... | reverse complement strand
CGAATCGGGGGGGCTGCCGCCGGGGCTGTATGTGTGGGAGGTGGTGGCCGGCGGGGAAAGGGTGAAGGCGGGAAAATTGGTAAAAACGGAGGGGCCATGAACACCACATGCGCTAGCCTCGAGCGTGCCGGCCGCCAACCTGTACAGATCGCCTTACGCCATGTATCGGGGCGGTCAGTATTGGACAAACAATTTGATCTCCCGAATGAAGTGCTGACTTTCACGATGGATGGTTTGTCGCCGGGCATCTATTTCTGCCATGTGCGCGTGGGCAACCAAACGGAAATTCGCAAACTAATTCTGGTCCGTTAATTTTCACGAGGCGGTGCTGTCTGGGAAAGGCGGCACCGCCTAATTATTTTCGACATGGGAAAAATCATACTCTTGTTAGTAAGTATGTTGCCCGCTTGCTTGTTCGGGCAATTTCACGACAATACCATATTGTTAGGTTACTACGGCGGGTGGATCACACCGCCCGGCGATGGATTGGGGATCAGCGTACTCACATTTCCCGATGGAAAGTTACATGTTGAAGAAAATGAGGTGCTTACGATGCATTTTGATGGAACCAATACATCCCTTTCCGACTCAAGCGGAGCAGTACAGATGTACTCCAACGGGATATGGATCGGCAATTCGGTTTGGGATACTTTGGAAAACAGTGAGGGACTGACCGATGACGGACTTCTAAGAAGCATTTGGCCCCAATTCGCCCTCGCGCTTCCCAAGCCCGGCCCGGGCAACCGCGTTGTCCTGCTGTACGGCGACGAAGAACAATACTGGTTTTCTGAACCAGATACCGCGTTGTGGATCGTGTCCCAAAACCTGTATGCAGCAGAAATTGACATGAATCTGAACAACGGCCTGGGCAAAGTAATTTCGAGAGGTGATATGGTGATCGAAGATACTTTGGCACTTGGCAAGTTCACGGCTACCAAACACGCCAACGGAAGGGACTGGTGGATATTGGCCCATAAGAAAAACTCGAACACCTATCATCGGTTATTGCTCAATCCTTCCGGGCTTCACCATGCCGGTACGCAATCTATCGGGCTTCCGTACACCGACGGGGTTGGACAGGCGTGTTTCTCGCCCAACGGGGAATATTACGTGGTCGTGGATGGTGTGGATTTCGATACAACTACCCCTGTGGGCTGCTATATCAACATCTATGACTTTGACCGATGTACGGGACTGCTTTCCAATCATAAACAAATTATCGAGTCACAGGGAGCATGGGTGGGAGGAGCCATCGCGCCCAATTCGAGGTACTACTACGCAGGCTTTTCCATGTTTACCCGACAGTACGACCTTTGGGCAGACGACGTAGAGGCCAGCGGCGTAGTGGTCATGGAGTACGACGGGTATCTTGCGCCCAACCCAACACGTCCTATGTTCCTGCAACTGTTCTCCGACGGCAAAATATACTCCTGTACATCCACTCTATCCAATGTGCTGCACACCATTCACTACCCCGACGAACCCGGCATGGCCTGCCAATACGAGCAGCACGCCGTGCATCTGCCCACGCGAAACGCATTTTCCATCCCCAACTTCCCGTATTTCCGCCTCGGCCCGCTCGACGGCTCGCCCTGCGACACCCTCGGCTTGAACAACCACCCCAAAGCTTGGTACCGCTACGAGCAGGACACCCTCAACTCGCTGGCCGTGGAGTTCCGCGACCTGTCGTACTACGAACCAGCCACCTGGTCTTGGGACTTCGGCGACGGCTCGCCCGCGAGCAGCGCACGCCACCCGCAGCACCAGTACGCGCAGCCGGGCGCCTACATCGCCTGCCTCACTGTGAGCAACCAATACGGCTCCGACACCCACTGCAAGACGCTCTACCTCGGCGTGACGGCACAGGACAACCCAGTGCTGCAGACGCAGGTACAAGTGCGGCCCAATCCATTCCGCGAGCGCTTCGCGGTGGCAATTTCCTCCCCCCTGGTGGGGGGATCGAGGGGGGCTTTGCGGCTGCACGACGCGGCCGGTCGGCTGGTGTTGGAGCAGCGCCTGTTGCTGGGTGTGAACGAAATCGAATCGGGGGGGCTGCCGCCGGGGCTGTATGTGTGGGAGGTGGTGGCCGGCGGGGAAAGGGTGAAGGCGGGAAAATTGGTAAAAACGGAGGGGCCATGAGGTGGCATAGCGGACTCCCCGTATTTGCAGGACGCTGCCGAACCCGGCCGACGAGATGCCGGGGTTCTTGATAGGAGAATGTTTTTTCACCGCAGAGGCGCAGAGACGCGGAGTTTTTTATACTCCTCCGCGTCTCTGCGCCTCTGCGGTGAAAAAAAACTACACCAACCGCATCGAAGACGATGTACCGGTGTTCCCGCTTTTCTTCCCCCAACCGCCATTGCCAAAGCGTTTGCGGCGGCGTTTTTTGGATCCGTCGGTGGGAGCCATCGGGTCCGCAGAAGTCGTGAAGGAGCCGCGCGGCGGATTGGGCTTGTGCGCCGGTTGGGGCGCAGAATTGTGTTGCGGTCTGGCCGCCGGCGCCGGACGCTGCCCTTTGGGCGGCGGCACGGGGATGGGGGCCGAGTTGGCCGCTTCATAGTCGTGCCCGGTCACTACCGGCACTTCGCGGCGAATCAGTTGCTGGATGTCCTTCAGGTAGGGGCGTTCCTCGCTTTCGCAAAACGAAATGGCCGTGCCCGAAAAACCCGCGCGACCGGTACGGCCGATGCGGTGGACATAAGACTCGGGTATGTTGGGCAGTTCGTAGTTGATCACGTGCGAAAGCTCGTCAATGTCAATGCCGCGAGCGGCAATGTCGGTGGCGACCAGCACGCGGATCGTGCGGTTTTTAAAGCCCTGTAGCGCACGCACGCGGGCTTGCTGGGACTTGTTGCCGTGGATGGCCTCGGCGTTGATGCCGGCCTTCACGAGGTCTTGGGTCAATTTGTTGGCGCCGTGCTTGGTGCGGGTAAAGACCAGTGCCGACTCAATAGTGCGGTCTTGCAGCAAATCTATGAGCAGGAACTTCTTGTCCTTTTTGTCCACAAAATAAACCGACTGGCGTACTGTTTCGGCCGTGGTGGCGATGGGCGTGACGGCTACGTGGCTGGGATCGGTGAGGATGCCCGAGGCAAGTTTGACGATTTCGGGGGCCATGGTGGCCGAGAAGAACAGGGACTGGCGCTTCGTGGGCAGTTTGGCCAACACGCGGCGCACGTCGTGTACGAAGCCCATATCGAGCATGCGGTCGGCCTCGTCGAGCACGAAGATTTCGATGTTGGACAAGGAGACGAAGCCCTGCTGCATCAAGTCGAGCAGACGGCCCGGCGTAGCCACCAGGATGTCCACGCCGCGGGCGAGGGTGTCGGTTTGCTGTTTTTGGCCCACGCCGCCAAAGATGACGGTATTGCGCAGGTTGGTGTACTTGCCATAGTTGGTGAAGCTCTCGCCGATCTGGAGGGCCAGTTCGCGAGTAGGGGTGAGCACGAGGCAACGAATGCGGCGGGGCGTGCCGGCCGGGCGCTGATCAAGCAGTTGAAGAATAGGCAGGCCGAAAGCGGCCGTTTTGCCGGTGCCCGTTTGGGCGCAGCCCATCAAATCTTTTCCTTCGAGTACGAGGGGAATGGCTTGTACCTGTATGGGCGTGGGGGTGTCATAACCTTCGGCTTTCACGGCGCGAAGGAGGGGCTGGGAAAGCCCGAGTTGATCAAAATTCATGTGTAAAATTAACGTGTAAAAAAATCAGAAGGGTCTTACACGTCGCTACGATAGAGCGGTTTTGGGGCGCAAAACTGCGTATGTCGAGTGCAAAAGCATCTTCAATGAAATATAATGGTGCAAAGGTGGGCTATTTTTCCGAGTGTGGCGCAATTTTCTTTTGCGCCCCTACTCTTCGAAGTAAAACATCCGCCCGCCGTCGGTCGTGATCCAGCCGCGACGACCGAGCACGAACACGTCGGAAGCGTCTGCGGATTCGGGCAATCCGGCCAAGGGCGTCCAGTCGGTGCCGCCGTTTTCGGTGCGCCACAAAAGCCCCCCGTCGCCCACTGCGTATCCCCGTTCTGCCGAGGTAAACCAGAGTGCCCGGAAAGGTTGGTTGGTGCTGCCGAAGGTGCCGCCTTCCCGGATCGTGTACCAGTTTTGCCCCTTGTCGGTGGTTTTCAGAATAGTGCCTTGGTGGCCGCAGATGTACCCGGTGGTGGGCGTGGGGAAATGTACCGATCGGAAAAAATCGCCAGTGGGCGGGAGCCGCTGCCAAGAGCGCCCGCCATTGTCCGAGCGCAGTACCCAACCCAGCCCGACGGCGTGTGCCGTGAGCGAATCGGACAACCACACCGCGCTCAAGGCATTTGGGAACTGGTGTACCGTATCCTGAAACCAGATCGCGTCAGGCCCCAACTTGCGTGCCTTGCCGGTTTCAAACCCCTCACCGGACACGATGATGCCGTGGCGTTCGTTCCAAAAAAAGCAACTTCGGCTCCAGGCATAATCCATGCGGAACGGGTGCCAGTGCGGCGCATCCGCCCAGCGCACGAGCGCAAGGCCGTCCATGCCGCACACATAGCCGCGTCCGGCAGCATCGAACATGACGCACTCCATGCGGTTGTCCAGCAGGGTGTCGGTTTGCCAGTGTTGGCCGCCGTCGGTGGTGGACAAAATCGCGCCGCTTTGCCAGGGCGTTCCGGCGGTGGCATAGCCGTGCAGGCTGTCGGTGAACCACACGGAGGTCAGGTCGTCGGTCGTCGGCAGGGGCAGTTCGCGGAATACCGGCAGGGGGATCTGCGGGTCTTTGCCGCAGGCGGAAAACAGGAGGGCAAGGGTGCAAATTTGTACTGCTCGGCGCAACAGCCGGAAAGGAGAATTTTTCATAACAATCAAAATTATGGCTGCCGCCAAAATTAGCACAAGCAAGCGGCTCAAACGCACAAGCGGATGGCCGCATTTTCTACGCCGCCTTCGTTTAAAAAATCTACTTACCATTCTCATAACCCGTGAAATACTCATCGCTTATCACTCATCACTCATCGCTCATCACTATAAAAATTCCCCGCCATGAAAAAAGTATACCTGCTTGCCCTTGCCGCTCTCGCCTTTGTTCAAACGGCATTTCCTCAGATCAAGCTTGAGCACACCTATTCCCGGGGGTACCTGCTTCGAACGCTGCTCGACGTGTCGGGCGAGACTTGGCTGTTCCGCCCCAACCAAACCTGCGATCTGAGCGTACGCGACTCCATGCACGCTCAAAACGTATTCATCCCGATCGGGTCAGGCCAGGATTGCGGCCATTACATCGTGACGGAGCAGATCATGGACAACGACCCCGGCATCGAGGTGGTGTACTACTGGCTGGACGCCGGGCCGGGATTGGCCATCGGACATACATTTCTCGACGACAACGGCACTTCAAAAGAGCTGGGCCACGGCCCGGTTTCGCTCAGCCGCCTGCCCGGGCTTGCGCCGAAATTGCTCAACCGTCGGTCGGTACTGGCGTTGCCGGGATTGGCGCCGGAGCACAACTACGGCACCTCCGACAATCTCCGGCTTGCCCGACTGCTGCTTCCGGCCGACGGCGAGCGATACCTGCTGTACCATCTCAGCAACTTCGACGGTTTCCATTTCTTCGATGCCCAGCACCAGTTGGTGAAAACGGTCAACCCGCCGATACCGGGCTTCGTCGCTCTCTCGGATGTCTCGCAGCACGATTTCAAGCCGGACGATCTGTTGGAGTTTTTCGGTACGCGAAAAATGGACACTCCGGATGCACAGGGGAATTGTTGCCGTTGCGAAGTGGTGCAGGAAAACGGAAATGTCCTTTTTTCCATGCCCGCCCAATACTGCCCGCTCAGCCGGCTGCCGGGGCTGCCCGACCGGATACTCGTGCAGCGGTACAAGGGCCAGAACCAGTGGCAAACGGTGCTGGTGGACGCGAACACGTTGCAGCCGCTCCACACGTTCGAGGGCCGGGTGACGCGCTTTGTGGCACCGGACGGTTCGGCCTATTTTCGGGACTATCATGTTTCAGGCGCGTCCGAACTGCGGATGTACGACAGTCAGTTTGCCCTGCACAAAACCTTGAACTTGCCTACAGCATGGGGGCTGGGAAGCACGCGCGGGCAGTTTTCCCCGGGCAACAAATTCGAGTTTTTCTTCAGCACCAAGGATGCGAACGGTAAGGTGCTGGTGCGCTGTGTGGATGAGGATGGCGCAATTTTGTACGAATTCCCGGGCGCCAAAGAGGCTGTGCTGGACCGTCAGGAGGGCCTGTCCGACAAATTCATCGTGACTTACGACCACAACGACAGCATCGAGGTGTACCGTTTTGACAAAAGTACCGGAGCCGGTGCGCCCGGCAGAGTTACCCCCGTCATCGTATTGCCTAACCCGTTCCGGGAATCGCTTCAGGTAAAATTACCCGATGCTACAGATTTTCGGCTGACACTCTATTCGGTAGATGGGCGGCTTGTCCGCACGCAAGATTTTTTTCAGACGAATCAAGGAGTCATGTCCGGTTTAGGACTTGCTCGTGGCCTGTATTTCCTGCAAGTGGAAGAAGGAGGACGCACAACAACGCGACGGGTGGCGAAGACCGAGTAAGTCCGCCTACCCTTCCGACGTAAACCGGAACTGCACTTTCGGGAAATTCTCCTGTACCGTTTGCAGTACCCAAGCCGTTTCAGCCAAAAACACCGGGTCGCCGTGGATGTCGCGGGCGATGTCGCGCTTGCGGCGGTCGAGGAAATCCTCCAAGGCTTTGGGATCGTCGCTGCTGACCCAGCAAGCCTTGCTCAGGTTGACGGGTTCGTAGCGACATTTGGAACCATACTCGGCTTCGAGGCGGTGCTGGATCACCTCGAACTGGAGCTGCCCCACCGTACCGATGATGCGGCGGCCGTCGCTCTGGCGTACGAACATTTGGGCCACACCTTCGTCCATCAACTGGTCGAGACCCTTGGCAAACTGTTTTTGCTTGAGCGGATCGGCGTTTTCCACATACCTGAATTGCTCGGGGCTGAACGAAGGAATGCCTTTGAAATGCAACACCTCGCCTTCGGTGAGCGTGTCGCCGATCTTGAAATTGCCCGAGTCGTAGAGGCCCACCACGTCGCCGGGATAGGCTTCTTCCAGCAGGGTCTTTTTGCTGGCCATGAACATGGTGGGCGCCGGGAACTTGAACTCGCGCTCCAGGCGGATATGGCGGTAGTTTTTGTTGCGCTCGAAACGTCCCGAACACACGCGCACAAAGGCGATGCGGTCGCGGTGGCGCGGGTCCATGTTGGCAAAAATCTTGAACACGAAGCCGCTGAACTTGTCCTCTTCGGGCCGTACGAGGCGCTCCTCCGTTTCGCGTGGGCGCGGCGTGGGCGCGATGTCCACGAAGCAGTCGAGCAGTTCTTTCACGCCGAAGTTGTTGACGGCCGAGCCGAAAAACACGGGGCAGATATCGCCGCGCAGGTAGGCTTCCTTGTCGAATGCCGGGTACACGGTCACCAAAGTTTCCACCTCCTCGCGCAGGATGCGGGCGGCGCTTTCGCCGATGTGTTTCTCCAAATCGGGATTGGCGAGGTCCTCGAACACGACGACCTCTTCTTCTTCCTGCTTGCCGTGGGGATTGAACAGCACGAGTTTGCGTTCGTACAGGTTGTACACGCCCTTGAACCGCTGCCCCATGCCGATGGGCCAGGAGAGCGGGCAAACGTTCAGGTTCAGTTTTTGCTCGATCTCGTCCAAGAGGTCGAAGCCGTCGCGGCCCTCGCGGTCGAGTTTGTTGATAAAAAAGATGATCGGCGTATCGCGCATGCGGCACACCTTGGTCAGTTTTTCCGTCTGCGTTTCCACGCCCTTGGCCACGTCCGCAACCACAATGGCGGAGTCCACGGCGGTCAGGGTGCGGTAGGTATCCTCGGCAAAATCTTCGTGGCCGGGCGTGTCAAGGATGTTGATTTGCAAGTCCCGGTATTCGAAACCCATGACCGAGGTACTGACCGAGATGCCGCGCTGACGCTCGATTTCCATGAAGTCGGACACGGTGCTTTTTTTGATCTTGTTGCTCTTCACGGCGCCGGCGGTCTGGATGGCGCCGCCGAACAGCAGCAGTTTTTCGGTTAGGGTGGTTTTGCCGGCGTCCGGGTGTGCGATGATGGCAAACGTGCGACGGCGGTGGAGTTCGTTCAGAAAAGTGGACACGGTGTGAAAGTTTGGCAACTCGTCGGACGACAAATTCGTCCAACGAGTTCGTTGCGTGAAAACGGGCGCAAAAGTACGATCATGGAATGACAAAAAGGGTTGGGGCCGCGCATAGTCAGGAAATTCGCCTACTTGAAAATCTTCTTCAACCGGTCCAACTGCCGCTTGTCGTCGCGCTGCTTGATCGTTTCGCGTTTGTCGTACGATTTTTTGCCAGTGGCGAGGGCGATGTGGATTTTGACAAAACCGCGGTCGTTGAGGTGTACCTGGTAGGGCACAATCGTGAAGCCTTTTTCGCGGGTGCGGCGCTCCAGTTTGCGCAGTTCGGTTCTGCGCAGCAGCAGTTTGCGGGTGCGGCGCGGCTCGTGGTTTTCGGTGGCGCCGTACGCGTACTCGGCGATATACATGTTCCGGATCCAGAGTTCGCCGTTTTCCATGGTACAGTAGGCATCGTTGATGTTGGCGTTGCCGGCGCGCAGGCTCTTGATCTCCGTTCCGGTCAAAACGATCCCGGCATCGTACTCCTGCACGAACGCGTACTCGAACTTGGCCTTGCGGTTGGTGATCTCGAGTTTGGATGCCTTGGATTTTGTCTTGGCCATGTCGTTCAGTTTTTCAAGGTGGGCAGCCCGACAATCTCGCGGACTTCCTTCAGGGTCTGATGGGCGCGTTTGCGAATGACGGCGCTGCTGTCCTGAATTTGTGTTTTTACGGCTTTTTTGTCGGCTTGCAGGCTGTGGAGCCGCTCGCGGAAGGCGGAGGTAAGCGCCGCCACGGCATCGGCCACCGTTTCTTTCAGGTCGCTGTACCGCAGGGCGCCGTTTTTGTGGTCGGCCATCAGGGCGTTGTGGGCATCCAGTTGGCCGCAGGCGCGCAGAATTTCGAACAGGTTGGCCACGCCGGCGCTCATTTCGCCGGCAGGCGTGTCGCCTGTGTCGGTTACCGCCGATTTGATTTGTTTGCGAATGCGGTCTTCCTCGCCGAACAGGTTGACGTAGTGTTTCTCGCCAAGGCTCTTGCTCATCTTCCGGGAAGGGTCGGCCAGCGACAGGATTTTGGGCGTTTCGGTGTACAACGGTTCCGGGTGGCGGAAATAGGGTTTGCCAAACTGGTGGTTGAAGCGCTGCGCGATATTGCGCGAGAGCTCCAGATGTTGTTCCTGATCTTTGCCCACCGGCACATAGTCGGCATGGTAAATCAAAATATCCGCCGCCTGCAAGACCGGGTACGTGAACAGGCCTGTGCTGACGAACGCTTCCTTGTCCGATTCCTTCAGTTGGTCGGACTTGTCCTTGAACTGCGTCATGCGTGCGAGTTCGCCGTAGGAACTCACGCAACCGAGCACCCACGCGAGTTCGACATGCTCCGGCACGAGACTTTGCAGGAACAGGTATTCCGGCTTGACGCCGCAGGCCAGCAGGTAAAACACCATCTTCCAGGTGTTTTCGCGCAACGTATCCGCCTTGTAGGGCATGGTCATGGAGTGATAGTCCACCACGCAGTACAGGCAGCGGTAGTCTTCCTGGAGGCGCACCCAGTTCTGCACCGCGCCGAAGTAGTTGCCGAGGTGGAGGTCGCCTGTGGGTTGAATGCCGGAGAGGATGTTTTTCATACGAGTGAAGGTTTCTGGTTTGAAGGTTTCGGGTTTCGGGTTTGAAGGTTTCGGGTTTCGCCGCTGTTGGCGTCCCCGCCAACAGCAAGCGTAACGCTCGATTTTGCTGTTGGCGGGGATGCCAACAGCGGCGAAACAAATCTTACACGGCAGCGATGACGGAGATTTCAATATTGACAAATTTGGGCAATTCGGACACCTGGACGAGTTCGCGGGCCGGGGCGAATTCCGGCTGGAAGTACTCGCCGTAAATGGCGTTGATGCGCCCGAACAGGTTCATGTCCTTCACGAATACCGTGGCCTTCAGCACTTTTTCGAGGCTGGAGCCGGCGGCCTCGAGAATGGCTTGCAGGTTTTGCAGTACCCGGTGCGTTTCGGCCTCGATGCTGTCGAGCACGAGATCGCCCGTTTGAGGGTTGATCGCGATCTGGCCGGAAATGAACAACATGCCGTTGAACGCCACCGACTGGTTGTACGGGCCTATGGGCGCCGGAGCATTGGGGGTGTTGATGATTTGTTTCATGATCGAAAGTTGTTTCAAAAATTCAAAACGAGCGCTCAACGACAGTACGAACAGTTCCGTTCCCACTCAAAACTCAAAACTCAAAACTCAAAACTCAAAACTTAATACGCCTTCGCAAACAACACCCGCTGCATGCTCGGCTTTCCGGTCAGGATACAGGCACCGGGTTCCTCGGCGTTGCCGACGGGAATGCACCGGATCGTGGCTTTGGTTTTTTCCTTGATTTCCAGTTCCGTTTCGGTGGTGCCGTCCCAGTGGGCGGATACAAAGCCGCCCTTGTTTTCCAACACGTCTTCGAACTCGGCCCAGGTGTTTACCGGGGTGATGTGCGCATCGCGGTAGGCTTTGGCGCGGTTGAACAGGTTGGCCTGAATGTCGTCGAGCAGTTGAGCGACATGGTCGGCGATGGTGTCGAGCGGCACGCTGGATTTTTCCCGGGTGTCGCGGCGGGCCACTTCCACCTGTCCGGCATCGAGGTCGCGCTGACCGAGGCCGAGGCGCACCGGCACGCCGATCATTTCGTATTCGGCAAACTTGAATCCCGGACGGTTCTGGTCGTCGTCGTCCACCTTGACCGAGATGCCTTTGGCGCGCAGTTGGGCAGCGATCTTGTCGGCGACGGCCATCAGTTCGGGCGCGGGCTTGGGGATGGGCACGATCACCACCTGGATGGGCGCCAATTTGGGCGGCAGCACGAGGCCCTCGTCGTCGGAGTGGGTCATGATGAGGCCGCCGACGAGGCGCGTGGACACCCCCCACGAGGTGGCCCAGACGTGTTCCTGCTGGTTGTCCTTGTTCAGGAACAGCACGTCGAACGCCCGGGCGAAGTTCTGGCCGAGGAAGTGCGAGGTGCCCGCTTGCAGCGCTTTGCCGTCCTGCATGAGCGCCTCGATGCAGAATGTCTCGTCGGCGCCAGCGAAACGCTCGTTGGGCGTTTTTATGCCTTTGATCACCGGCACGGCCATGAACTCCTCGGCAAATCGGGCGTAGATATCCAGAATCTTCAGGGTTTCCTCCATGGCTTCCTCCTTGCTGGCGTGTGCGGTGTGGCCTTCCTGCCAGAGGAATTCCGTGGTGCGGAGGAAGGGGCGCGTGCGCATTTCCCAGCGCACCACGTTCGCCCACTGGTTGATGAGCAGGGGCAGGTCGCGGTAGCTCTGAATCCAGTCGCGGTAGGTGTTCCAGATAATGGTTTCCGAGGTGGGGCGTACGATCAGTTCTTCTTCGAGTTTGGCCTCGGGGTCCACGATGACGCCGTTGCCGTCCGGGTCGTTTTTGAGGCGGTAGTGCGTCACCACGGCGCATTCCTTGGCAAAGCCCTCCACGTGGGCGGCTTCCTTGCTCAGAAAACTTTTGGGGATAAACAGCGGGAAATAGGCGTTGACGTGGCCGGTCTGCTTGAACATGGTATCCAGCGCATCGTGCATTTTTTCCCAGATCGCAAATCCATGCGGCCGGATAACCATGCAGCCGCGCACGGGCGAGTTGTCGGCCAAACGGGCCTTACGGACAATATCGAGGTACCACTGGGAGTAGTCTTCGGAGCGAGGTGTTATTTCTTTTGCCATTCCAATGCGAGTTTGTGTGACAGATTGATTGCGCTTATTTGCTGTTGTCCCACCGTTAAAACCAAGTTAATCCGGGAGCCGGATGTTACCTTGGCCGGGCGTATTTGTCTAACCGTGAAATATTTTAACAGTTGAAATCCCTGGTTTGCGTGTTTAAGCCAACTTTAACGGCAACGCTCTGTTCAATTAAAGCGTCTTTAACCAAAAAAGCGGGCAAAGGTAAATACTTTTGGGCCTGTAATCGCTTGAAGCGAAATCATGCAATAACTAAAATGTCTGCCATGAAAAATATGAAATCTCTGATCGAAATGCTTGCCGTTGCGGCCGTCGTTCTGTTCGCCATGCCTGCCAGTGCGCAGGATGACCTGTACTACGATCCAGCCACGGACGGCACCTATCGCCCCCCCAGCAACAACACCGACAACTACCCTCGGGAAGAAAGCAAGATCACCAAGCGGTACGACGACGAGTACTACGAGGAGGACGACTATGCCTACGAGTATTCCTCGCGCATCCGCCGCTTCCATCGCCCGGCGCAGGTGGTTGACTACTACGATCCCGTCTTCGTGGACATGTGGATGTACGATCCGTTCTACTCGCCCGGTGCCAGCATCTATGTCGGCGGCTACAACGATTACTGGCGCTGGCGCCGCTGGCAGCGCTGGAACCGCTGGAACGCCTGGTCCATGTACGATCCGTACTGGGGCGCCGGCTTCAACAACTGGGGCTGGAGCGTTTCGATTGGCCGTCCCTGGGGCTGGAACACCTGGAACAACCCATACGTGTGGAACAACTATTTCTACGACCCGTACTGGGTGTGGAACGGCTACAATCCGTACTACTGCCCCAACAACGTGTGGGTGAACAACAATTACTACTGGAACAACACCGGAGACAATCCCGGAGGTTATTCGCCCAAAACGTACACCGGCGTACGACGCACCGGCACGACGGTCAACCCGGGATACGCCCGGATGGTCAACAATGCCGAGAACACTACGAAGGGTGATCGTCTGGCGCCTACCAGGTCTGCTGCTCCCGTTATCGAGGTAGGCAGCCGCCCCAACAGTCGTTTCGAAACGACACCCGGCGACAGAATGCCTGCCGATGGCTCCCGAGTCCGCGCTACCACGCCGGGCACGCGCTCGGAAAACGAGGCAACGCCGTCCCGTTCCACTACGCCGGCCACTACCCGTCCGACACGCGACGTGACGATGCCCGAATCGGAACGGCGCCCGTTGCGCGATGTGACACCCGAACGCGAAACGCGCCAATCCCGTGACGTGACGCCGGAACCGAATACGCGCCCGGCAAGAGACGTGACCCCCGAACGCGATACCCGCCGGGAGCGCGAGACCACCCCGGCCCGCGAAACCCGCCCGTCTCGCCGGGACGAGTCTTCGTCCAGCGACTTCACGCCGAGCCGCCGGGAAATGCGGGAGCGCGATGTCGAAGATCGCCCCAGCCGGCGCTCGGAGCCATCCTACGACCGCCCGTCCCGCTCCTCCGACAGCGATCGCGGAGGCTTTCAGCCCAGCCGCAGCACCGAACGCTCTTCCAGCGGCGGCAACATGCGCAGCGACGGCGGCAGTCGGAACACCGCACCGGCCTCCCGCAGCGAAGGCGGACGGAGCCGCCGCGGAAATTGAACGCCCCGCAATCCATGAACCAATGACGAAATGAATGGGTGGAAATCGGTCCTGTCGCCCCTTTCCACCCATTTGTATTTTTGATCCGTAAAAACTTAGCCATAGCACACGGATCAACACAGATTAGACACGGATTAATAAATATGAATAAAATCCGTGTTAATCCGTGTGCTATCGAGCTTGGGTGCGTCTTTTCATTTCAACAAAAAAATCTGGCATTATGAAACAATACCTCATGCTGCTTTTTTTGAGTTTCGCAGCAACGGCCTTTTCCCAAACCGCCAACGATGTCCTCAAGTTTTCCTATTTGAACCCGGGCGGAACGGCCCGCTATATCGGCGCCGGCGGGGCTTTTGGCGCCCTCGGCGCCGAGTTCGGGGCCATCAGCCAAAACCCGGCGGGCCTCGCCATGTACCGCACGAACGAACTGAGTGTGACCCCCAGCCTGCGTTTTGCCAATACGGATGCCACGCTCGGCGGCAATACGCTGGACGAGAGCAAAACCCACTTCCGCTTCGACAATCTCGGCATTGTGTTCAACACGACACCCGGCGGCGGAAAATGGAAGACGTTCAACGTCGGCATCGGCTTCAACCAACAGGCGAACTACAACCAGGGCATCTACTACTCGGGAAATGCCTCGGGAACGATTCTCACCAACTGGTACAACGATGCCAAAGGCGTGCTCGCCAGAGGCGGCACTACAGAGGATTTCGACGCGTTCACCGGCGGACTGGCAAACCTGACAGGCGCGATTTTCGGAAATACGGCGGCTAATCTGACCTACGACTTTGCGAGCGACCCCAATGCCGTCATCGAGCATACCCAGTCCATCACCCAGTCCGGCACCTTGAACGAAATGGTGCTTTCCCTTGCCGGCAACTACGACGAAAAACTGCTCATCGGCGCCACGGTCGGAATTCCGTTCGTGCGGTACCGGCTCAGTTCCGAGTATCAGGAAAATGACATTGACGCTGCGGTAGAAAACTTCGACCGGCTCTCCTACACCGAATCCCTGAGCACCGACGGGTACGGAGTCAACGTCAAATTCGGCGTGATCTACCGCGCCAGTCAGGCCGTTCGCATCGGCGCCCACATCCACTCCCCCACCTGGCTCAGTCTGACCGACGATTACAGCACCTCGTTCACGTATGCGTTCACGGAAGACGGCGTGCCGTACAATTTCACCGAAAATTCGGGCAACGCCCTGATTGACTACAAACTGACCACTCCTTGGCGCGCGGGCCTGAGCGGTGCCGTGCTAATTCAGAAGCAGGGCTTCCTGAGCGCCGAAGTAGAATGGGTGGACTACAGTGCCAACAAGTACAACTTCACCGACGACGTGGCCAATGCCCAAAACCAACAGGACGAAAGCCGCACCAACGCCGAGATCCAGCGCCTCTTCGAGCCGCGCATGAACATCCGCGTGGGCGGCGAACTGGCGCTGTCCGAGTTCCGGCTGCGCGGCGGCGTCAACCTGCTGGGCAAACCCTTGGCCACCGACAACGGCTTCAACATGGGCTATACCGCCGGTGCCGGCGTGCGCGGGGAATCGTTTTTCCTCGACCTCGGCCTGCGGATCGGCTCCGGTACCGGCTCGGTCATTCCGTATGCCGACGGGTTTGAAGTGAACACCAAGAATTACGTCACCAACATCCTGATGACCATCGGGTTCAAATTTTAGAAAAGAAGGGAAGCAAAGTGCATATTTTTGCAAACGATTCTACTTTCAACGCACCATGAAAAAGCGCGACAAGATTCTTCAGGAAGCAAAAACCCGGCTGGCGGCGGCCTTCGGCGACAAGATCAAGGATGTCATCTTGTTTGGGTCGCGGGCTTGGGGCAAGCCCAAGCCTTGGTCGGATTATGACATGGTCGTGGTTGTCCGGGGGCAGGGGGGGTATAATTGGCAAATGGAAGATAAAATCCGCTCTGTCATGTATCAACTGGATAGTGATTATGATATTCTCACCCAAACGTTGGTTATAACCGAGGGAGAATTGGACAATACCTTGCGCGGCGCACAACCAATTTTTCAAAAAGCGATTTCAGAAGGCATTTACGCATGATTGAACACGAACAGCGTCAACAACTTATTCTTCTGCGCCTAAAGCAGGCTCACGACACGATCGGCACATCTGTAATTCTGATAGAAGCCGGTGAGTTTCGGGGAGCACTCAATCGCCTTTACTATGCCATGTTCTACGCAGTTCTGGCACTAGCGCTCCACGAGAATTTCCAAACGTCCAAGCATGCTCAGTTGCTGGGCTGGTTTAACAAGCATTTCGTCAAAACGGGCATTTTTGAACACAGTATGTTTGAAGTTTTACGCAAGGCTTTTGATCGTCGCAATGAGGCCGATTATGAAATCAAACCATTGCCCGAATCTTTAGAAATGCAAGAATTGCTTGAAAACGCAACTGTTTTTGTCGCACATATCGTGACCTATCTTCAAAAATAGAAACCCGAGTTTCGGTCTCCCACCTCCCGGAAATATTTTGCCAGCACTTTTTGAATGCGCTTTGTTTTGCGCGGTTTTTGCAAGGGCGGCCATCAGACCACTGCCTTGGCGATCCGCCGGATGGTATCCGTGTCGCCCATGGTGTAGTAGTGCAGGCAGGGCACGCCGGATTTTTTCAGTTCCAGGGACTGTGCGATGCACCACTCGATGCCGACCTGCCGCACGGCCTCGTCGTCGCCGGCTTTCATGGCGGCGTCCACGAGGTCTTTGGGCATGTTCACAAAAAACTTGCGCGGGATGGCGTTCAACTGGTAGCGCTTGGTGAGCGGTTTGAGGCCGGGTACGATCGGCACGTTTATGCCGGCATTGCGGCAGGCATCCACGAATTCAAAAAAGCGGGCGTTTTCGAAAAACATTTGGGTAACAATGTAGTGCGCGCCGGCATCCACTTTCATTTTGGTGTACGCTAGGTCGGTATCAAAGTTGGGCGCCTCGAAATGCTTTTCGGGGTAACCGGCTACGCCAATGCAGAAGTCGGTCTTTTCCCCGTTGACGATGTCGTCATCCAGATAATGGCCCTGGTTCATGCCCGCGATTTGGCGCACCAGGTCGAGCGCGTACTTGTGTCCATGTTCGTGCGGGGTAAAGCGTTCCTCGAACTGACGGGCATCGCCGCGCAGGGCGAGCACGTTGTTTATCCCTAAAAAATTGAGGTCAATGAGCGCATTTTCCGTTTCGTCGTTCGAAAAACCGCCGCAGATGAGGTGCGGCACGGCATCCACCTTGAAGCGGTGCATGATGGCCGCGCAAATCCCGACCGTTCCCGGGCGTTTTCGAATGGCGGCTTTTTCGTAATAACCGGACGGGCGCACTTTGTAAATAAACTCCTCGCGGTGGTAGGTCACGTCAATGAACGGCGGCTTGAATTCCATCAGCGCGTCGAGGGTGTTGAAAATGGCTTGCATACTCCCGCCTTTGAGCGGCGGCAGCACCTCAAAGGAAACCAGGGTCTTGCCCTTGGCTTTGGCAAAATGGTCGGTGACTTTCATAGTTTCGAGTCTTACGATTTGCGTGCGCGGAGTTCTGTCAAATAGCGCTCCAATTCCACCACGTCGTAGTACAACACTTCGCGGGGCTTGGAGCCTTCGGCGGGGCCAACGATGCCAAGCCCTTCCAACTGGTCCATGATGCGCCCGGCGCGATTGTAGCCGAGTTTGAGCCGGCGCTGAATCATACTGGTGGAACCGTGCTGGGTTTCCACCACGAGCCGGGCGGCATCGTCGAGCATGTCGTCTATGTCGGCAAGGCTGACGTGTTTGCCGCCGCTTCCCTCGTCGTCGCCTCGGAACTCGGGCAGGAAGAACGGTTCGGGGAAGCCCGTTTGGTTGGCAATGAACTCGATGACGCGCTCCACCTCGGGCGTGTCAATAAAAGCGGACTGCAGGCGGATCACGTCGCCACCGACGGACAGCAGCATGTCGCCCTTGCCGGTCAGTTGCTCGGCGCCGCCCGCGTCGAGGATGGTGCGGCTGTCCACCTTGGACACCACCTTGTACGCGATACGGGCGGGGAAGTTGGCTTTGATGACCCCCGTGATGATGTTGACCGAGGGGCGCTGGGTGGCGATGATGAGGTGGATGCCCACCGCCCGCGACAACTGCGCCAGGCGCCCAATGGGCAGTTCCACTTCCTTGCCGGCCGTCATGATGAGGTCGGCAAATTCGTCAATCACCAGCACGATGTAGGGCAGGAAGCGGTGGCCCTTGAGCGGGTTGAGGCGGCGGGCCACAAATTTGTCGTTGTACTCGGCGATGTTGCGTACCTCGGCAGTCTTGAGCAGGTTGTACCGTGCCTCCATCTCGATGATGAGGGAGTTGAGGGTGTGTACCACCTTTTGCGTGTCGGTCACGATCGGCTCCACCTGATCGGGCAGGAATCCGAGGAAGTGGTTTTCGAGGCGGGCGTAGGGGAACAGCTCCACCTTTTTCGGGTCAATCAGGATGAGTTTGACCTGCGAGGGGTGTTTTTTGTACAGCAGTGAGTTGAGGATGACGTTGATGCCCACCGATTTGCCCTGGCCTGTGGAACCGGCGATGAGCAGGTGCGGCATCTTGGTGAGGTCGGCCACGAACACCTCGTTCTGGATGTTTTTGCCCAAAGCAATGGGCAATTCCATCTTGGCGCGTTTGAAGCGTTCGTCCATGAGCACCTCGCGCATGCCAACGGTTTGGCGTTTTTTGTTGGGCACCTCGATCCCGATGGTTCCCTTGCCGGGGATGGGCGCGATGATGCGGATACCGAGCGCGGAGAGGTTGAGCGCGATATCGTCCTCGAGGTTTTTGATTTTGGAAATACGGATACCGCGTGCGGGCACGATCTCGTACAGCGTGACCGTGGGGCCAATGGTCGCCTTGATCTTCTCGATGTCAATCTTGAAGTTCATCAGCGTGTGCAGGATCTGGTTTTTGTTTTGCTCCAGTTCCTCGCGGTCAATTTCGAGGTGCGTGTTGTCGTACTCGTGCAGCAGTTGCAGGTGCGGGTATTCGTAATGGGAAAGCTCGAGCGTGGGGTCATACGGCTCGGACAGATTGGGCGTGTCCTCCTGGATGGCCTCCACGGGGGGTTTGTATGCCATGGCATCGTCCGGCACGACCGGTGCTGCGGGCTGTTCGGGCGGCAGGTTGATCTCCAGTTCGGTGTCTTCGATCGAGTCGCCTTTTTTGGACTTGCCTTCGTCGGCGAACAGGGCGCTCTTTTTGGTCAGGTCAAAGGACATTTGCTCGCCCCTCGGCACGGTGGTGTCCGCTGTTTGGGCAGCTGGCGGGGCAACCGTATCGAAGCCCTCGTCGGAGCCGGTCGCGTTGTTGGAGCCGCTTTCCATTTTTTTGACCAGAGCCGGGCGCGAGGCCCGGTACCGCTTGCCATACTCGCCGCTGAGCAGGTCGCGCCAGGCACGTTGGGTCTCGTACCAGAGCTGGCGCCAGGTAAAGTTGGACAGGTCGGGGTTGTTGTTCCACACGAATGTGGCCAAGAGCGCAAAAATCAGCAGTGCCAGGGTGCCTGGAACGCCGAGGAATCGCTGGATCCACTCGCTCACCGCCTGCCCGAACACCCCGCCGACGGGGAACTCCAGGGCCTGGAAAAAGAACGAGGCCACGACCGAGACAATCACCATCCAAATGACCGTGCGCTGGAATTTGAGAAACAAATGACTCAGCGGTACCCGGCGAATGAGGGCCAGGCCGTAGTTGTACAACAGGTACACAAACCCGAACGATGCCACCCCGAAGCCCCAGTAGATGATGCTGTCGGCCAGGTACGCGCCGAGGCGCCCCAGCCAGTTGTCCACCTCCACGTCGCCGAGGAAGTTTTCCCAGGTGAAGTGCATCACGATGTCGTGGTCTTTTTCCCAGGTGAAAATGTAGGACGTGAAGGCGATCAGGAAATAAAACGACAGGAAGAGCAGGAACATCCCGAATAGTTTCGAGAGGCGCTCGTCGTCAAAGTTCAGGCTCATCTGTCCGCGTTTGCTCTTGGTCATGCTTGGTATGCGACGAACTTTAGGTCCGCCATGAAAAAGGGGGTGATGCCGCGCAAAAGTAACGTGTGGCGGTCAAATGCGGTTTTTTTTGTGCGAGCGCATGCAGCACTTGCCGTTCCGTCAAGACTCAACCCGCTGCCTACAGCACCGATGGCTACTTTTTATCAGCCAACCACCTGGGTAAGCGACACGGTTTGAGTCATCCAGACCACGGTGAACGTCATGCCCGGCTCCAGTCTGACCATTTGCCCGGGCACCAAGGTGCTTTTCGATACTACATCTCACGAAATTATGGTCTTACTAAAAACGAAGCGTCACAGACCCCTTCGCAAAAAATGGCGTTCCCGGCGTGAAATGAATCTCCGTAGCAGGCGCTGGTTCGTCTTTCAGGCGGGAAGTCGTGTCGAACTGGGCTTCTTTCCACGCGGAATTCAGCAGGTTTTGCGCCGAAAAGCAGAGCTCCCAATTATTTTTTTTCCATCCAATTACCGCATCGAGTAGAAAATAACCTTCGGCGATGGTGCTGTTGTCCTCGTTGGCGGGACGGTCGCCGAGGTGGCGGAAGCGCAGGTTGCCAAAAATGCCTTTGCCCTTGTCCCAGCTGATGCCCCCCGTGCCGGTCCATTGCGGAGCAAGCGGGATGTATTGCTCGGCATCCATCGAGCGGGCACGCGAGTAGGTCACGTCGGCGTCCAAAAAGAGGGAGCGAAACACTTGCACGCGTGCGGAAACATCCAAGCCGTAGCGAAGCGTTTTGCCGCCCGGCTCCACCACGGCTTCGTCGCCGACATAGACAAATTCCTGATCCAACGAAAGGTACCAACCGGCCAGGTTAAACAAGAGCGCCGGCGCGGGCTTGAAAATCGCGCCCACGTCCGCGCCCAGCGCTTTCGGCAACACCTCTTTGCCATCCTGCGGGACGACCACGCGGGCATCGTTCGAGTGAAAGCCGTAGCCGCTGTTGACGTAAAGCCGAACCGAGTTCGAGAGCTCGTAAAACAAATTCAATTTAGGACTGAAAATGCCGGCCGTGACCTGTTTGGGGTTGTAAACGGAATCCAGTTTGTCCTCGTAAGAAAATCGAAAAAGGTCGAACCGGCTTGCAGCATTCAAGGTCAGGTGCGGGGCGATTTCCCAAGAAGCAGAGGCATAAGCGCCTGTACTCGTCACATTTACGTCGCCAAGGGCGATATTGTACTGGGTAAATTGGCGTTGCACCGTGCGGGAGAGCTCATTGTCGTCCACATCGTCGTTTCTGAAAAAAATTCCGAGTTCGGTGCCGAGGCGTTTGCCGCCAAGTTGGCCTTCCCATTGGAACGCTCCGTTGTAGCCGAAGATGCGGCGGCGCTCTTTTTGGCGGATTTCGTCGCCGTTTTCAGGTTCGTTGAGGAAGAAGGTGAAGTTTGAATAAAGTTCGAAGGAGTAGTCGGAGTAGTAGAGTTGGTTTTTGAACAAACTATTGTTTTTCAAATTCTTGACATGCTCGAAATTGAAATTGTAGCGACTCGTGATGCCTCCTTCGTTGTCGTCAATGGCGCCGAAACGGTCAATTTTGCCGCTCGCTATGGCTCGTTCCGGGACTTGGCCGGAAGCGTTCCAATTGCTTTGAAAAGCCGAAGCCGAGAGCGTAATGCGCTGCTCGTCGTCCAGCAAAGCGTTGTATTTTCCAAACAAATTGAGGCGGCGAAACGCCTGCGGGCTGTCGAAATAGCCGTCGGAATAAAAAATTTCAGAGGCGATGTAGGCGTGTTGGTTGCGGCGGGCGGCATTTTTCCCTAATAAATTGAACGCGCCGACGGCACGCGCGGTGGCGAATTGGCCTGTTTCTACTTTCAAAAAACTTTTGTCCAAAGCGTCGGCAGTATGGAAACGCACGATGCCGGCAGTGGCAAAATCCCCCACGTCGGCGTAGTAAGGTCCTTTTTTAAATTCCACATTGCCAATGATTTCGGGGATGACGAAGTGCAAATCGGCATAGCCTTGCCCGTGCGCATGGCTCACCATGTTGACGGGCAGGCCGTCCACCGAAAGGTTGATGTCGGTGCCGTGATCAATGTCGAAGCCGCGCAGGAACATTTGTTCGGCCTTTCCGCCGCCCGCGTGTTGAGCGATGAAAAGGCCGGGCACGAGGCGCAACACGTCTTGCGAGGTGGTTATGGGGCGGGTGCGGATGTCGAGCGCGCTGATGTTTTGGAAGGGTTGTGCGGTCGAGGTGGTTATTTCCACATCCTGCAAATTGACGGCGGCAACGACGAGTTCGACGCGCAGTGTGGAAGTTTCGGAATCGCGCACCTGTACGTTGGCCACGGTTTGGGTTTCGTAGCCTACACAGGTTGTTTTCAACGTGTACACTCCGGCTGGAAGATTGCCGAAACTAAAAAAACCAAGCGCGTTGGTGGTGGTGTACTGGCCGACGGGTTCGAGGCGGACGGTGACGCCGGGGAGCTCGAGGCCGGTAGTTTTTTCCGTGATTTGGCCGTTGATGGAGCCGTTGTGGGCGGAAAGGAAAAAAGGGGCAAGGAGAAGGGCAAGGAGCGGGAGTTTGTTCTTCATGCAGGCAAAAAGTTAGTAGACGAGTTTTGTTTGAAACATAGCTTACTTACGTTGAAAACTCCGGTTTCGGTTTTTTTTCAAAAAAAATCAAAATCAAAAAATCCAAAACACCCCCCCCCCTCGTAAGTGTGGGTCAAACATTGTTTACCAAAAATTTTAAACAATCATGACCAACACAACGCGTAAACTTGCTCGCCTGCCGGCGATGCTGGTGCTGCTTTTGGCTACTTTGGCGGCCAATTTATTCGCCTCCAGCCACCGCGAAGCGCCTCTCATCGCCAACGACCCCTTGGCCGACAACACGGACTTGTACGCTTTCCGGAGTCCCGACGACCCGAACACCGTGACCATCATTGCGTGCTACATTCCGGCACAGTTGCCCTTCGGAGGCCCCAATTACAGCACGTTCGGGGAAAACATCCGCTACGAAATCCACATTGACAACGACGCGACGAAGCCCGGCGATGAAATCGTCTACCGCTTCACGTTCACGCGGGTGAACGAAGACCCGACGACGTTTTTCAACATTCGCCTCGGCAAGCAGAATTTGAAGACGACCTACAAACTGGAGCGCAGTACGGACGGCGGCGCCTCGTTCGTCACCATTATCAACAACGGGAAAGTGCCGCCGCCCTACATCGGGCCGCGCTCCATCGAAGGCGGCGCAGGGCTGAACACGACGTACGACCAGCTGATCGCTGCTGCCATCGAGACGGCTTCCACCGGCGAACAGGTCTTTTGCGGCCCTTCCGACGACCCGTTTTATGTAGATTTGGGTGGGGTGTTCGACCTTGGCGACATGCCGCGCCAAGGTGGAAACTCGCGCGACGGCTTGGGGCGCTACAACGTCCATTCCATCGCTATCAAAGTGCCCATCAGCATTTTGCGCAAAACCGGCGCGCCCGCTACGCCCGCCAACATTCTCGATCCCAACTATGTGATCGGCGTATGGGCTTCGGCCAGCCGCCCTGTCACGCGTACGTTGCAAACCGACGGCTCGAACCCGCAAGATGCGGGCAGCTGGGTGCAGGTATCGCGCCTCGGCATGCCGCTGACGAACGAGGCCGTGATTCCGATTGGCAACAAGGACTATTGGAACCGAATCACGCCATATGATGAGTTGGCCGACAACATTCTGGACGAACATTTCTACAACCCTGAACTGGCCTTGTACATGGACGACGGCCAATTCGGCGGCGCGGTGCCTGCTTTTGCCAAACTGCGTATTCAGCGCAACTCGCTCGGGTCGTTCGATTTCGGCAACGGGAAAAATGGCCTCTACGGGCTGAAAGGCAATCCGGCCCTAGCTGGAACTGCGCTCGACGACGCTGTTTTCGGAACGCTGCTGCTGCCTGCGGCAAACAAACCGCGTTCGGTGGATTTGTGGCCGATTTTCCACACAGGTGTGCCGAATCTCCCGCCGTACCAACTTGCTACGGGCAAGAACGGCAACCCGCTCGCAGTGGGCAAACCATTCATTCACAACTTTTTGCCGAACGGCGGCGATATGTTGCGCCTGAACATGGCGACCCCGGTGACACAGCGCAACGACCCGGCTTTCAGCCCGCTCGGCATCGTGCAGGCGGCCGTTTTGGGCTTGACCGATCCGGCTTACAACGCGAACACCAGCCTTCAATTCATTCCCAACATGGACGGCTTCCCGAACGGCCGCCGCCTCGAAGATGATGTCACGCTCATTGAACTGCAAGCCGTTAGCGGCGTGGCGCTGGCAGCCATCGGCCTTTGGTACGACGACTACACCGTTGGCGGCAGCCCCGTCACGCAAGATTTGCTCGACGTGCTGACGTACCGCACGGGTGTAAACAACAACGACAAGGCGTTCAAAGCCAATTTCCCATACTTGGCTTCCCCTTGGGTAGGCACTGAAGTAGGGGAGTAAGGATGAATGATAAATGCCGGACGGACAAATCACATCATTCATCATTACCCACTCATCGCTCATCACTCATCGCTCATCACTCATCACTCATCACTCATCACTCAAAAATATGAAATCATTTTTCAAACATAGTCTGGCGGCGCTCCTGATGCTTGCGTTGCTGGCGACGGCGACGGCTTCCAGTCACCGCGAAGCGCCCCTCATCGCCAACGATCCCTTGGCCGACAACTGCGACCTCTACGCTTTTCGCAGCCCCGACAACCCCAACACCATTACTATTATCGCTACGTATGTTCCGCTTCAGTTGCCGCATGGCGGCCCGAACTACTATTCGTTTGGGGAAAACATCCGCTATGAAATCCACGTGGACAACGACGCGACCAAACCCGGCGACGAAATCATCTATCGCTTCACTTTTAAGCAAGTGAACGAAGACCCGACGACGTTTTTCAACATCCGCCTTGGCAAGCAGAATTTGAAAACAACGTACACGCTCGAACGCAGCATGGATGGCGGCGCTACTTTTCAAACAATCGTCGCCAACGGCATCGTGCCGCCGCCGAACATCGGTAAGCGCTCCATCGAAGGCGGCGCGGGGCTGAACACAACGTATGCGGCCCTCATGGGCAACGCTATTTCGACCGCTACCAGCGGCGAGAAAGTCTTTTGCGGTACTTCCGACGACCCATTCTTTGTGGATTTGGGCGGTGTGTTCGATCTCGGCGACTTGCCCCGCCAAACATCGGGCAATCCCCGCGACGGTGTGCGGTGTTTCAACGTCAGCACGATTGCTATTCAAATACCAATCAGCACCTTGCGCAAACCGGATGCGCCTTCCTCGCCGGTCAATATCCTCGACCCTGACTATGTGATTGGCGTGTGGGCTTCGGCCAGTCGGCAGCAAATCCGCACCCTCTCGTCTTCCACCAACCCGACGTATTCCGGCCCCTGGGTGCAGGTGTCGCGCCTCGGTATGCCGTTGACAAATGAAGTGGTGATCCCGATTGGCCACAAAGATTATTGGAACGCCATCACGCCCTACCAAGAGTTGGCCGATGTCACCCTGGATGAATATTTCTACAATCCTGAACTGGCTTTGTACATGGACGATGCTCAATTCGGCGGCGCCGTGCCTGCTTTCGCCAAATTGCGCATTCAACGCAACTCGTTGGGATCGTTCGATTTCGGCAATGGAAAAAATGGCCTCTACGGCCTGAAAGGCAATCCGGCCCTGGCTGGAACCGCCCTCGACGACGCCGTTTTCGGAACGCTGTTGTTGCCTGCGGCGAACAAACCGCGTTCGGTGGATTTGTGGCCGATTTTCCACACAGGCGTGCCGAATTTCCCGCCGTACCAGCTTGCTACAGGCAAGAACGGCAACCCACTTGCGGTAGGAAAACCGTTCATTCACAACTTTTTGCCGAATGGCGGCGATATGTTGCGCCTCAACATGGCGACCCCGGTGACGCAGCGCACCGACCCGGCCTTCAGCCGGCTCGGCATCGTGCAAGCAGCCGTTTTGGGCTTGACCGATCCGGCTTACAACACGAATACCAGCCTTCAATTCATTCCCAACATGGACGGCTTCCCGAACGGTCGTCGCCTCGAAGATGATGTGACGCTCATTGAGTTGCAAGCAGTTGCGGGAGTTGCGCTGGCTGCCATCGGTCTTTGGTACGACGACTATACTGTCGGCGGCAGCCCCGTCACGCAGGATTTGCTCGACGTACTGACCTACTCGACGGGCGTAAACCAAAACGACGTGGCTTTCAGCACCACTTTCCCTTATGTCGCTATGCCGTTCAGCGGCACAAGTGACTGCGGCGGTCTGATTTATACTTCGACCAACAACCCTAGCGGGGGTATCACCGGCTTGAGCCAAAAGGCTGTTTTGATGAAAAACTACCCGAACCCGTTCCAAAGCCAGACGACTTTTGAGTTCAAAGTAAATCAGGCGACCGATGTGACCATTCGCGTTTTCAGTTTGAGCGGTGTACTCGTTGCTACGCCTTTCTCTGGTTATTTGCCTGAAGGCGAGCACGCGCAAACATGGAATTCGGCGCAACTGCCGGCCGGTTTTTATGTCGCCAACCTATACGATGGCTACGGAAACTTGCTACAAACGGGCAAACTGTTGAAACAATAGTTTTTGGCAATGTGTCCTGGAACTCCGTTCCGGGTACTCTGATAGTGGCTTTTTGACCGATAATCGTAGGCCATTTTACGATTTTCTTACCCGGAACGGCGTTCCGGGACACATGCTAAGCAGTTGCGATTTTGTTTTTCGAACAATTATCGTCTCCTCGAAATCCATACCCACTTTTTTTAAAATACCTGCAAACAGAATTTTCAATAAAATAAAGAAATCAACTATGCTCCGTTCAAATATTTTCCAAATACTGCTCCTTGCCGGCCTGTTTTTCGGCGCCTGTACTCAAAAAGGAGACATCAAAACCGCTACTGCCAGTCTTTCTCCCGAAGAAACCGCTGCCTCGATCCCTGCCTTGCTCGACCGCAACGCAGCCATTCGCAACGGCAAAGAATGGGACGATGTGCAAAACTTCTATGGCACACAGCGTCAGGCAATTATTGCCGATCAAAACGCTTTGGAGCCGCGCTTGTTAATGGCCGAACTCTTCCTTCAAGAAGCCCGTGTCACCGGCGAGCACCCGCATTACTATCCTGCTGCCCTGCAAATGCTTGACGAGGTGTTGGCGCGCATTCCGCAAGCGGATTTTTCCAAATTGAAAACCGAACAAAAAGACATTTATTTCCGTACGCTGGCCGCCAAAGCGAGTGTCCAACTGTCTCTCCACGACTTTGCCAGCGCGCTCGAAACGGCCACAAAAGCCGTTGCCATCAACCCCCACAATGCCCAGATTTACGGCGCGCTCGTGGATGCCAACGTCGAACTCGGCAACTACGCCCAAGCCGTCGAAATGGCTGACAAAATGGTGAGCATTCGCCCCGATTTGCGCTCCTATTCGCGGGTGTCGTACCTGCGCGAGATTTACGGCGATGTTCCCGGCTCGATCGAAGCGCTCGATATGGCCATCAAAGCAGGCATGCCCGGCCAAGAGGCCACTGCCTGGGCGCGGCTCACGCTCGGCAATCTGTACAAAACGTACGGTGATTGGGAAAAAGCCGAAATGCAGTATCAAATGATTCTGGCTGAACGCGCAGATTATCCCTTCGCCATTGCCGCTCTCGGGGAAGTTGAAATGCATAAAAAGAATTACGGGAAAGCCGAAGAATTGCTGAATACAGCCACTGCCATCATTCCGGAAGTAGGTTTTTATGAAACGCTGGCCCGTCTCTACAAAGCAACAGGCCGCACGGCGGAATATCAGGCGCTTGTTCCCGAAATTTTGAAAATGATGCAAATGGACATGGACAAAGGCCACAACATGAGCCTCGAACTGGCTATGCTGTACACCGATTTGCAACCCGACTATGACAAAGCACTGCAATACACGCTCGACGAACATCAAAAACGCTCCACAAACATTGACGTGAATCGCTTGCTTGCCAGAATTTATGTAAACAAAAAAGACTTCGCGAAAGCGAAGGAGCATTTTGCCAAAGCCTCTGTGACAAATTCAAAAAACCCCGAACTATTAGATCTGAAAAAAATCCTGAAAGGGTAATTTGGCAAAAAGAGCCTGCACTGCCCGTTTCAGTTCAACAACCTGAGCAATTCTTGTGCAGCCTTCGCGATCACCGTGCCCGGCCCGAACACCGCCGCCACACCGGCATTTTTCAAAAAATCGTAGTCCTGGGCAGGGATCACACCGCCCACCACCACGAGAATGTCCTCGCGGCCCAGTTTTTTCAGTTCGGCGATGGCTTGCGGCGCCAGCGTTTTGTGGCCGGCGGCAAGGGAGGAAATGCCGAGGATGTGCACATCGTTTTCGGCGGCCTGCCTAGCGGCTTCCGCAGGCGTTTGGAACAGCGGGCCGATGTCCACGTCGAAGCCGAGGTCGGCGAAGGCCGTAGCGATCACCTTGGCGCCGCGGTCGTGGCCGTCCTGGCCCAGTTTGGCCACGAGGATGCGCGGGCGGCGGCCCTCCTGTTCGGCAAAGGCATCGGCCATGGCGCGGGCTTTTTCAAAATCGTCGTTCTTTTCCATAGATGCGGCATAAACGCCCGACACGGTGCGCGTGGTGGCGCTGTATCGGCCAAAAACATTTTCCATGGCCTGTGAAATCTCCCCGAGGGTGGCGCGGGCGCGGGCCGCTTCGATGGCCAGGGCGAGGAGGTTGGCCCCACCCCCGGCCCCTCCCCCCGAGGGGAGGGGGGCTTGCTCCGAGCTGTTATTTTTGTTTGCAGTATTGGGGAGCAAAATCTTTCCAGAGGGCATGCCCCCCTCCCCTCGGGGGTTGGCCCCACCCCCGGCCCCTCCCCCCGAGGGGAGGGGGGCTTGCTCCGAGCTGTTATTTTTGTTTGCAGCATTGGGGAGCAAAATCTTTCCAGAGGGCATGCCCCCCTCCCCTCGGGGGGAGGCCCCACCTCCAACCCCTCCCCCCGAGGGGAGGGGGGCTTGCTCCGAGCTGTTATTTTTGTTTGCAGCATTGGGGAGCAAAATCTTTCCAGAGGGCATGCCCCCCTCCCCTCGGGGGGAGGGGCCGGGGGTGGGGCCGCACCCCGCTTCCAGCGCCTTCAACGCCGCCTGTACCTTCGCCTCGTCTCGTCGGGTTTTCATCTCCTGAATGCGCCGAACCTGCCCTTCGCGCACGGCGGTGTTGTCCACTTCGAGGATGTCGAACTGGACCTTGTCTTTTACCTGAAACACATTGACCCCCACGATGTGCTCCTGCCCGGCGTCAATGCGGGCCTGCTTGCGGGCGGCGGCCTCTTCGATGCGGAGTTTGGGCAAACCTTCTTCGATGGCCTTGGCCATGCCGCCGAGGGCTTCCACTTCCTGAATGAGCGCCCCGGCTTTTTCAACCAGTTCATTGGTCAGGTTTTCCACGAAGTAAGAACCTGCCCAGGGGTCCACAGCGCGGCACACATCACTTTCTTTCTGGATAAACAACTGGGTGTCGCGGGCAATTTTGGCCGAAAAGTCCGTGGGCAGGGCAATGGCTTCGTCGAACGAATTGGTGTGTAGACTTTGCGTGCCGCCCAGCACGGCGGCCATCGCTTCCACACAGGTGCGCGCCACGTTGTTGAACGGGTCCTGCTCGGTCAGGCTCCAACCGCTGGTTTGGCAGTGCGTGCGAAGGGCAAGACTTTTGGCGCTCTTGGGGTTGAATTGTTTGACCAATTTTGCCCACAACAGGCGCCCCGCACGCAACTTCGCGATCTCCCGAAAATGGTTCATGCCGATGCCCCAGAAAAACGACAGGCGCGGCGCAAAGTCGTCAATGTCAAGCCCGGCGGCCAAGCCGGTGCGGATGTATTCCAGTCCGTCAGCTAAGGTGTAGGCCAGTTCCAGTTCGGCGGGCGCGCCGGCTTCGTGCATGTGGTAGCCGGAAATGGAAATGGAATTGAATTTCGGCATGCGCTGCGCGCAAAACGCGAAGATGTCGCCGATGATGCGCATGGACGCGGCCGGGGGATAAATGTAGGTGTTGCGCACCATGAACTCCTTGAGGATGTCGTTCTGGATGGTGCCGCTGAGCGCCTCGGGCGGCACGCCTTGTTCTTCTGCCGCCACGATAAAAAAAGCCATGATCGGGATGACCGCGCCGTTCATCGTCATGGACACCGACATCTGGTCGAGCGGGATTTGGTCGAACAAGGTTTTCATGTCCTCCACGGTATCTATGGCCACGCCGGCCTTGCCCACGTCGCCTTGCACGCGCGGGTGGTCGCTGTCGTATCCGCGGTGCGTGGCCAGGTCGAACGCTACAGAGAGACCCTTTTGTCCGGCAGCCAGGTTGCGGCGGTAAAAGGCGTTGCTCTCCTCTGCGGTGGAAAAACCGGCATACTGGCGGATCGTCCAAGGCTGGGTGACGTACATGCTGGAGTACGGCCCGCCGAGGAATGGCGGGATGCCGGCTACGAACTTCGACGTATAGGGTACAAGGTGAGCGGGACGCGGTTGGGGGCGCAGAGAGAGGTCGAGCGATATGGTTGAAAAATCCGGTGCGGGCATGGGCAACTGGGTTGATAATGCGGCAATATCGGGCAAATTTAAAGCAAGTTGGCATGGCAACCGAAGGGACATTTTTTTCGTCAACAAAAAAACGCTATGCTATGCACACACAACGGTTGATATTCCTGACCCTTCTGCTGCACATTTTTGTGCTGGAGTTTCGTGCCCAAACCGCCGACGGCTCCGAAATCATCCGGGCACTCAACCCGCGCATCGCCGCTGTGGAAAAAGGCGTGTTCACTATTGACGCGCGCTTCAAGTTTGCCGATGGCGAAGACACCATCGCACACCGCGGCGAATGTTATTTTTTCCGAAAATCAAATCCCGACTCGCTGGCCCCATTCGTCATCATTTCCGAGGGCAAACCCGTGTTCGCCTTCGACGGAGAAAACTTCTATCAGGAAGCGGGCGCCGAAAAATTTTGGGTGACCGCCGTCAAGGATGTGGGCGGCCTGCGGCGCATGCTGCGCGGCAACATCAAAAAAAGCAACCTCGTCTACGAGCCGCTGCTCCGCGTGGATCGCCCCAACCTTCGTCCCAGCGGATTTGATTCGGTGGAAATCACTGCCTATCGTCTCCATGACCTGCCGGTGCTGCGGCTAACCGAGCGGGACACCAGTATCGAAGAGGCACTCGGCGATGTCGCCAACAACAAAATCATTGCCGCCTACCATTGGGATATCGCGATGCCGGACTTTTATTTGGCCCGTGTGGGCAGCGAGGTCTGGCTGTTCGACGGCTGGCAATACGAGGAAAAATTGTTTTCACCAATTACCCCACTTCCCGAGGAAGCGCAATTTTCGGACTATTTCAACCCCGAAAAATTAGCAGGAACATTTTCGTTCGAGCAGCACGACCCCAATGCTCCGGTAAAACGCGAACAAGAATTGATCCAGGCAGGTGCGACTCTTCCCGATTTTGTTCTGAGTGATTTGCAGGGGCAAACATACTCGGCGAGCCGGCAGAAGCAGGGTTTGCTGCTGCTCGACTTTTGGTACAAAGGCTGTTTCCCCTGCCAAATGGCCATGCCGAAATTGGAAAATTTGCACCAAAAATACGCCTCGAAGGGCCTGCAAGTGCTGGGCGTAAACCCGTTCGACAAAAACAACGACGCGCTGAAGGAATGGTTGAAAACGCGCAAGGTCACCTACAACACCCTGTTCGATCCGGAGAAAAAACTGCCAAAGGCGGTCGGCATCATCGGCTACCCCTTGCTGGTCATTGCCGATGCAAAAACCAAAAAGGTGCTCCATGTACATTCGGGGTTCAGCGAAGAACTGGAAGCCGAACTGGAGCCGATCATTGTTGAGCATTTGAAAAAATAGGCCCGTCACCGATCCTGCACCCATGCTACCCAAAGTCGCCGGCTTCACTTTCATTCGCAACGCCCTGATCTACGACTATCCGGTGGTGGAAGCGATTACGTCCATTTTGCCGGTGTGCGATTATTTCGTGGTGGCTGTCGGGAAGTCCGACGACGACACCTTGGGCCTCGTGCGTGGCATCGGCGACCCGCGCATCCACATCCTGGAAACGGAATGGGACGACAACCTGCGCAAAGGCGGCCGCGTATTGGCCGAAGAGACGGACAAGGCGTTCGACGCCATCCCGGCGGAGTACGACTGGTGTTTTTATATTCAGGGGGATGAGTGCGTCCATGAGGACGACCTGCCTGCTATCCGTGCCGGTATGGCGCGTTGGTTGGACGACCCCGATACAGAGGGGCTGCTGTTCCGTTACCGCCATTTTTACGGTTCCTACGACTATGTGGGGGCCAGCCGTCGCTGGTACCGCCGGGAGGTGCGCATTATCCGAAATGACAAACGCATACGCTCGTACCGCGACGCACAAGGGTTTCGGATCGGGGGGAATGCCAAACTGCGCGTGCGCCTGCTCGATGCCCATATTCATCACTATGGCTGGGTAAAAAACCCGGCGGCACAGCTGCGCAAGCAATTTAATTTCAATCGGTTGTGGCATTCAGACGAGGCGGTACGGAACCAGGTGGCTGCGGTGGACGTGTACCGCTACGACGGGTCGGAGCCGTTGGAGCGCTACACCGGCACGCATCCTGCCGTGATGCTGCCGCGCATTCGAGCCATGAACTGGCGCTTCGATACCGATCCCGCACAAGTTCGATGGTCCTGGAAAGACCGGTTGTCGAGGTTTGTGGAGCAAAAAACCGGATGGCGGCCAGGCGAGTACAAAAACTACAAATTGCTCCGGTAGAAGCCGGAACCTTTGGATGTCGCGCATGGTTACACGTCCTTTCAAAAATGGAGGCGACATGCCCTACGCCTCCGCACCACTCCCTTGACCCATGCGCGCTGTTGCCCTTTGTTTGCTTGAGCACCAAGGCCGGCTCCTGTTGCAGGAGTTTTGGCACGAACACGACAACTACCACTACTATCGCCCGCCCGGAGGCGGTGTCGAACACGGCGAACGCGCCGGCGATGCGGTGCGCCGTGAGATGCGCGAAGAACTGAACACCGAAATTTCCGACCCGGAACTGATAGACGTGCTGGAGAATATTTTCGAGTACGGCGGCGAAACGAAACACGAGATCGTGTTCCTGTTTCGTGCCGAGGTGCTGGACGAACGTATTACCGGCGTCCCGGAATTGCAACTGATGGACAACACCTACAATTTTCGAGCGGTGTGGAAACCCCTGGAGGAGTTGGTTCAGCAGGAAGTGGTGCTGTATCCGGTGGCGTTGCGGGAGCAGTTGGGGGCGATATTTCAACTTGCCAAATAAACACCCACTACCTGTGCCACCCGCTGCCCATCCATGGCTGCCGACAGGATTCCACCGGCATATCCGGCCCCTTCACCGCAGGGGTACAGCCCCACCACTTCCGGGTGCATGAGCGAAACCGGGTCGCGGGGAATGCGCACAGGGGCACTCGTCCGGCTTTCGGTGCCCACTACCACGGCTTCAGCAGTATGGTACCCCCGCATCATCTTGCCGAATTGGGCCAGTCCGTCACGTAGGCGTTTGTAAATAAACGGCGGCAGCAGGGTGTACAGCGGCGCCGGAAACAGTCCCGGGATATAGGACGACTGAGGCAGATCCGCCGACAACTTTCCGTTGATAAAATCGGGCAACCGAAGCGCCGGCGCTTTTTGGCTGCCATCGCCAGCATCGAACATCCGGCGCTCTACCTCGGCCTGAAACTCCAGGTGGGCGAACACGCCGTGTTTTTGCCAGTCCTGCAAATCTTCCGGTTCCACGGCCACCACCACGCCGGAGTTGGCAAAAGGGGAGTCGCGGCGGCTCATGCTCATGCCGTTGGTCACGATCTCGCCGGGTGCGGTGGCGGCGGGCACGATGAGGCCTCCCGGACACATGCAAAAGGAGAACACGCCCCGTTCGCGTATCTGGCACACGAGGCTGTAGCTCGCCGCCGGCAAATGCTCGCCGCGCGGACTTTGGCGGTATTGCGTACTGTCCACCATTGCTTGCGGGTGCTCCACGCGCACGCCCAGCGCAAACGGTTTGGCCTCGATGCGGACACCGCGCGCGTGCAGGAGGCGGTAAATGTCGCGGGCGGAGTGGCCTGTGGCTAGGATGACGGCATCAGCCAGCCATTCCTGTGTGGTGTTGCTTCCGGTGGTTTTTTCAAGAGAAACATCCTGCGTGACCACGCCGGAGATGCGGTTGTTTTTCAGAATAAAATCCGTGACCAACTGCCCAAAGTGTACCTCGCCGCCGTAGTGGACGATGGTTTCGCGCATGTTTTGCACCACGCCGGGCAGTTTGTTGGAGCCGATATGCGGGTGCGCTTCGGTGAGGATATCGGATTTGGCGCCGTGTTCCACGAACAGGCGCAGGGCTTTGCGAAGGTCGCCGCGTTTGGCGGAGCGGGTGTACAGCTTGCCGTCGGAATAGGTGCCGGCGCCGCCTTCGCCAAAGCAATAGTTGGAGTGTGGATGGACGACCCCGTCCTGCTGAATGGCGCGCAGGTCGCGGCGGCGGGTTTGGGCATCCTTGCCGCGGTCCAGCACGATGGGCTTGATGCCCAGTTCGAGCAGTTCGAGGGCCGCGAAATAACCGGCTGGGCCTGCGCCGACTATTACTACCAGACCTCGTTTTCCATCCACCGGGCGGAGACTATCGAGCAAAGCCGGTTCCGGGGAAAAGGTTTCGCTGGAGTCGTACACCTCCACGCGGAGACGAAAAACCGGTTCACGGCTTCGGGCATCGAGCGAAGACTTCAGTACCTCGATGTGGGAAATGTTTGCCGGGGGAATGCCCGTTTGTTGGGCTGCTTTTTGCAGCCATCGGGCAGTATCGTGGCGCTCTTCCGGGCGGAGCACGAGTTCGATTGTGGTGGGCATTGTCTGTTCCGTTTTTATCGGAAAACTCAACTCAAAACTCAAAACTGTTTCAGTTTGGTTTTCGGCGGAGCGTCTTGGGTTTGTCTGTTTGTTCCGGTGTCCATTCGGCGGGGTCGAACTCGTAGATGTCCGGCACGAACACTTTGATGGTGGTTTGTTCGACGAATTTGCTGGGCGTGCCTTGCCGCCTGACATCCTCGCGTTTGCGTTGCGTGGTGAAAATGCGGAGAGATTCGTTTGATTTTTCCGAATCGAAGGCGTAGCGGCCTTCCTTGATCAAATCGTTCACGATTTCTGGGGAGGCATCCCAAATCTGTATGTTCGCTTCGGTGAGGATGCTGTTGCCGGCCCAGATATGCAGTTCCGGGTAGGTGAAGTTGACGATATCCAACGTGACGGTCTGAACAGAGTCCACCTCAAAGACTTGGTACACGGTGCGTTCCATTTGGGCGGAGACTCCGGTGGCGAACCAGAGGGTACAGAGCAAAAGGATCAATCGGTTGGTCATAGTAGCATGAAATTTTTCGGAGCAAAAATACATCTTTTGGATGCCGGGCACGCACAAACAACGGCCACCGAATTTGTCCGTAGCCGACGTGCTGTGCTGTTGGGGCGACAATGGCCCTTATTTGTTTTGAATATCCGCCAAGGCGGCGGAGTTGAGCAAGACGACATCCATGTCCTTGGGAACAAAGATGACATAAGTGAGATTTTCTTTCAGCCTTTCCCCTTTGACCCGCACGACGCGGTGCATGTTCGGAGACGTGACGACCAACTCGCCGTCCACGTTTTCGGCATTCAGGTCGTAACGGCCTACTTTGGCAAGCTGATCGAGCATGGAGATGTGGCCGGAAGGCAGGTCCACGCTGATTTCGACGCGAATGATTGCCTGGTTCCAGATTTTCAGGTCAATCGGTCCGGGCAAATCAAACTTGATGCGCGACGCTCCGTCCGTGTTGAATGGTTTGGTGAACGTTTTGCCGGTATTCTGTGCCGAAACAATGCCCGTGAGCGTCAGCAATAGTGCGAGGGATGCAATATGTTTTGTCATGGCGGGTCTTGTTTTAAAATTGCTCCAAAATAAGGTCTTTGCTCTGGAAATAGCAAGCGTTTCGGAAATTAAATTTTTGTCAAAAACAAAACAATGGAACCTTGTAGGGAAGGAGTGTGGTGGCCGCGCATCCATTCCAGTTTACTTAATATGGGGAAACCCAAGTTTGCGCTACCTTTGACGCCCCGAGTACAAGAAGGTTGATTTGGCGCTCGTCCGTAGGGTAGTTTTTTTGCTTCGGACTATTTGTTGCACCTGCGCCGGCACGTTTACTTTTTCCATTTTTGCTTATGCGCCCGTGTTTTCCTTTGTGCATTTTCCTGTTCTCAATGGGTGTGTTGCCCTCCGTAGCTCAAAACGGTATGCTCCAATCCGGGCCGATGGTTGGCTATGTGGATATGAAAGAGGCGCTTTTATGGGCACAAACCACCCAAGCGGCAACGGTGGAATTTGTTTACTGGGACAAAGCCGATCCCTCCACTCGGCATGCTACGGACCAGGTAAAAACAGAAAAAAACACGGCCTACACGGCCAAGTGCATTGCCGACCGGGTGGAACCGGGACGCTTGTACGCGTATGAGCTGCACATCAACGGCAAGCCGGTCGCGCTCCCGTACCCAACGGAGTTCAAGACCCAGCCACTCTGGCGCTGGCGCACCGACCCGCCCGCTTTTTCCGTGGCCACGGGGAGCTGCGCGTATATCAACGAACCCGTGTATGACCGACCGGGCACCCCTTACGGGAGCAACCACAGGATATTTTCCGCCATTGCAGCCCAAAAGCCCGATCTGATGGTTTGGCTTGGCGACAATACCTACTTGCGCGAGCCGGACTGGACGACCCGCACCGGTGTGTTTCACCGGTTCACCCATGACCGCTCGCTGCCCGAACTGCAACCCCTGTTGGCCGCAACGCAGCACTATGCCATTTGGGACGACCACGACTTCGGCCCCAACGACAGCGATGGCACTTGGGTGCACAAAGACATTTCATGGGACGCGTTTCGCGCTTTTTGGGGCAATCCCACGTTCGGCGTGAACGGCCAAAAAGGCTGCACGACATGGTTCCAGTACGCGGACGTGGACTTTTTCCTGCTCGACAACCGGTACTTCCGCACGCCGAACAACTGCGAGTCTTGCCCGCGCACCATGTTGGGCAAGGAGCAGCTGGAGTGGTTCAAGGCCGCGTTGGCCGAAAGTGCCGCCCCGTTCAAGGTGGTGGCCATCGGCGGCCAGGTGCTGAGCACCCAGAAGTCGCACGAGCGGTACGTCAACCTGTTCCCGGCCGAACGGGACAGCATCTTGGCGCACATTGAACGGGAGGACATCAAGGGCGTGGTTTTCCTGACGGGCGATGTACACCTCACCGAGTTTAGCGCCCTGAAAAACGGCCGCGGAAACTGGGTGTACGACCTGACCACATCCCCCCTGACATCGGGCGTGAACACCCACGGCAAACCGGACGACAATGCCCTCCGGGTGGACGGGACGCTCGTCATGGAGCATAACTACTCGATTTTGACATTCTCCGGCCCCCGCAGGGAGCGGCAATTGGCGATAAAGGTGTACAATGCCGATGGCAAGGAACTTTGGACGAAGACCATCCTGCCGAGCGGCGTGTTGGCGGAATAAGTATCAACGCAATCATGGAATCAAAAAAACGACCCGTTGGGGTCATTGGAGCGGGTAGTTTCGGTACTACGGTGGCCAATATTTTGGCGCATGGCGCCGACGTGCTTCTGTTCAGCCGAAAGGCTGAAATCGTGGACAAGATCAATCGCACGCACCAGCATTTGGGCGTGGCGCTGTCGCCGCGCATCGTGGCCACGAGCGATTTGCAGGAATTGGCGCAACAATGTGTCCTGTTGTTTCCGATTGTGCCATCCACCAGTTTCCGGCGGATGATGCAGGCCATCGGGCCGCACCTGCGCCCGCACCATATCGTGATCCACGGGACAAAAGGTTTTGACTTGAAGGATTTGGAGGAAGACGACCTGAATACGCCGGGTGTCGTGGTGACCCGGGCCAACGTGCGCACCATGAGCGAGGTGGTGTTGGAGGAAAGCAGTGTGGTGCGGGTTGGATGCCTGTCGGGGCCGAACCTGGCTGCCGAGATCATGGCCGGACAGCCGGCGGCAACGCTGGTGGGCAGCCGCTTCCGGGAGGTGATTCAGGCCGGTCAAAATGCGCTGAACAGCCCGCGCTTCCGGGTATTCGGTTCCTACGACCTGCTGGGAGCCGAACTGGCCGGCGCGCTGAAAAACATCGTCGCGCTCGGTTCGGGCGTACTGGGAGGGCTTGGTCTGGGACGCAATATCCAGGGCCTGTTAATTGCCCGCGGCCTGGCCGAAATGGTGTATTTTGGAAAATCCTTGGGAGCCTCCAGCCAGGCGTTCATTGGCGTGGCCGGCATTGGCGATTTGGTGGCTACGGCCACCAGCACCAACAGCCGGAACTACACGTTCGGCACCCGCTTAGCGATGGGCGAGACGGCTGCGCAAATCCGGGAAACCATGCCCGAACTGGCCGAGGGTGTGCGTACCCTGCGTATCGCGCACCAACTGGCCCGGCAATACAAACTGCACGTGCCCATCACGGCCACCCTGCACGGTGTGGTCTTTGAGGGACTGCCGGTGGAAAAAGCGCTGGAGTACCTGATGAGCTATCCGTATTCCGTGGACGTGGATTTTTTTTGAAAAACAAGCATGGGTGAAGGTGCTGATCTTGCTCATTCCATTTCCTGCACCACTTCCGTGACTTCCGGCACCATACGTTTCAGCATGCCTTCGATACCGGCTTTCAGGGTGACTGTGGACGACGGGCAGCCGGAGCAGGAGCCTTGCATAGTCACGAACACGCGCCCTTTTTCGAAGGCTTTGAATTCGATGTTGCCGCCGTCCATTTCTACGGCGGGTTTGACGTACATGTCAATCAGTTCCTTCACTTTTCGGGCGATCTCGCCGTCCTCGCCAGAAAACTGGATGGAGTTGCTTTGGGCCATTTGGGCGTCCCAAAAATCGGCGAAGCCTTCCTTGACCACTTCTCCGCCGTTTTCGATGTACTCCTTGATATACTCTTTCAACTTGAGCATGACTTCCGCCCAGTCGTAGTTCATTTCCTTGGTGACCGTGACGTAGTTGTTGTTGAAGTACACGCTCTTGACATAAGGCAATTCCATGAGCGAATTGGCCATGGGGCTCCACTCGGCGGCGAGGTCTTTTTCCTTGAAATCGGCGATGCCGCGGTACAAGAGGCGGTTGGTGACGTATTTCAGCGCTTCCGGATTGGGAGTTTGCTCGGTGTAGAGCATGACCGGACTTTTAACGGCAGTTGCAGGTTCCATATATGTCGTTGTTCTTCTGTTTGGATTAATTCCAGGCAAAAGTAACAACCCTTCCCGGATTCGGTTCAGGCCATTCTACATTTTGAAAAAAACCGTGCCATCCGGCAACTCGAACAGCTGAACCGTGGGGTATCGGAAAAGTATGTTTGAAAACACGACGTGGTAGTCCCTGGCCGTAATGTTGACGGCATCATCGGGATCGTTGTGCAAGTTTTGGAGCCTGATGATGATGTTTTCCGGTATCTGCGCGTCATAGCTCAGGGCCTTTAAACGAACTTGCAACGGACACGTCTCCAAAACCTGAATCAGTTGGTTCAAGAGCTTCGAGAGATAGAATTTGTCTTGGACGCGTGCGGGGTAAATGCGTTTCATGGGTCGCTGCTTTTAAAAGGCTAATGTGCCGCGATCGCGATGGTGGCCATGCTCAAACGCACATCCGGCGCTTGTAGCAGTGCTTGTCCACAGGCTTCGAGGGTCGCGCCCGTCGTCAGCACATCATCCACCAGGAGCAGATGTTTTCCTCGAATACGGTCGGGGCGCTGCACGGAAAACACATCCTGTACATTGTTGAAACGAGCCATGCGTCTCTTTCGGGTTTGCGACTCGGAATACGCGTTCCGAATCAGCACCCCTGTCATCACAGGCAAGCGAAGTGCGTCGGCAAGGCCTGCTGCCAGCATGGCACTCTGGTTGT
>Ga0268299_1001094_pt1:0-12500 | contig 56977 bp, 44 predicted proteins | sample NOBtaG_FD_193484 | JGI IMG/M metagenome (GOLD analysis project Ga0268299, IMG submission 193484) | Activated sludge microbial communities from bioreactor in Nijmegen, Gelderland, Netherland - NOB reactor | ecosystem: Engineered > Bioreactor > Aerobic > Activated sludge | place... | reverse complement strand
GGCCCTAAGGATAAGCCGACAGGCGAGGCCGATGGAAAGCGGGTCAAGATTCCCGCGCCCGCTGTGCGATGAAAGCGACGCATCGACGTGGTCGTCAGGTCCTGACGGAATAGGGCCTCTGAGCCAATCCCCCCGGGGAGCGGCGAGACGATAAAATCGGTGCCAGGAAAAGCGAGCACAGCGGCCCGTACCGCAAACCGACACAGGTGGTCGAGGAGAGCATCCTCAGGCGCTCGAGTGATCCGTGGCTAAGGAACTAGGCAAAATAGCCCCGTAACTTCGGGAGAAGGGGCTCCCGCCGCAAGGCGGGACGCAGTGAAGAGGCCCAGGCGACTGTTTAGCAAAAACACAGGACTCTGCGAAATCGCAAGATGAGGTATAGGGTCTGACACCTGCCCGGTGCCGGAAGGTTAAGGAAGGGGGTTAGTCGAAAGGCGAAGCTCTTGACCGAAGCCCCGGTAAACGGCGGCCGTAACTATAACGGTCCTAAGGTAGCGAAATTCCTTGTCGGGTAAGTTCCGACCTGCACGAATGGTGTAACGATCTGGGCGCTGTCTCAGCCACGAGCTCGGTGAAATTGAAGTATCGGTGAAGATGCCGATTACCCGCAACGGGACGGAAAGACCCCGTGAACCTTTACTACAGCTTTGCGTTGGGCTTGACTTGTCGATGCGTAGGATAGGTGGGAGGCTTTGATCCGGCGGTCCAGGCCGTCGGGGAGCCGACGTTGAAATACCACCCTTTGGCTAGTTGAGTCCTAATCCCTGATGGGAGACAGTGCATGGCGGGTAGTTTGACTGGGGTGGTCACCTCCTAAAGAGTAACGGAGGTTTGCAAAGGTGCCCTCAGCACGGTCGGTAATCGTGCGCAGAGCGTATTAGTACAAGGGCGCTTGACTGAGAGGCCGACGGGCCGACCAGGGTCGAAAGACGGCTAAAGTGATCCGGTGGTTCCGCATGGAAGGGCCATCGCTCAAAGGATAAAAGGTACTCCGGGGATAACAGGCTGATCTCCCCCAAGAGCTCATATCGACGGGGAGGTTTGGCACCTCGATGTCGGCTCGTCGCATCCTGGGGCTGGAGAAGGTCCCAAGGGTTGGGCTGTTCGCCCATTAAAGCGGCACGTGAGCTGGGTTCAGAACGTCGCAAGACAGTTCGGTCCCTATCTGTTGTGGGCGCGGGAGGATTGAGGAGACCTGACACTAGTACGAGAGGACCGTGTTGGACGGACCGCTTGTGTGCCGGTTGTGCCGCCAGGTGCACCGCCGGGTAGCAACGTCCGGCAGGGATAAGCGCTGAAAGCATCTAAGCGCGAAGCCCACTCCGAGATGAATCCTCCGATTAAGGGCCGTGGGAGACGACCACGTCGATAGGCGGCAGGTGGAAGCGTGGCGACACGTTGAGCCGAGCCGTACTAATTGCCCGTAAGCTTCCTTTTTTTATTTTTATCGGCGGGTGCGCGAGCATCCGTCGGCGCCGTCGCGGCGCGGGCCGGGAGGCCCGGCGCGCGACGCCCGGAACGGTCTTTTTGAGGGCCGCCCCTCGCCGCTGCTTCTTTCCCAGCATTGTCAGTTGACAAAAAAACACGCCGAAGGCTCAGCCTTCGTGCAAGGAGACGTTGGTGTCTTTGGCGGCGGGGATCACCTCTTCCCATTCCGAACAGAGCAGTTAAGCCCGCCAGCGCCGATGGTACTGCGACAGGTGTCGCGGGAGAGTAGGTCGATGCCAACCCAATCTAACGGCCCCCGTTGCGTCCCGCAGCGGGGGCCTCTTTGTTTTTATCGCAACCCGACTTACTTTCGTGCCAAAACCGGAATGCATCGGCACTCCTCCCTTATTTCCGGTTGTTTATCTTCCCAAACGTTTCCCGAGTATCCGTCTTCTGTATGCGATTAGCCCTTTATTCGTGCATTTTTTGCGGCTGCTTAGCCACGATTGTTCTCAGTGGTTGCCTCGAACCGCCCCCCATACCGCAAGGCCGCTTCGAAAAAATAGCAGATGCCTACTGCGAATGCACCGCGTTGCTGGCCGTGATCAACAAACAAGCAGACACCGCCGACCGAGCACAAATGGGCGAGTATTTCAAAAAAATGCAAAACGAGTACTACCGAACAAAAGACTGTACGGCCACCATCATCGGGCAATTCGGACATCTGAATGCCGCAGAACTTGATACTGTCAACCTACTCTTGAAAACCCGTTGCCCCGAACTGGCAGACAAACGCGAACAGCTCCAGGAACTGCTCGGAGAATAGAACCCGCTGTTGGCCATTGGCCGTTGGCTGCCAAGTGTTGGCCAACGGCCAACAACCAACAGCCAACAGCAAAAAAATGGCCATCATCGCACTCGAAGGAATGAAATTCCACGCCTTTCATGGCGTGTATGAAGCCGAACGCAAGATCGGTACCGACTACTTGGTGGACGTGTATGTCCAAACCGGTATCGCCGCCGCGGCAGCAACCGATCAGGTAGAGGCAACGGTCAACTACGAATCCGTTTTCCAGATTTGCAAGGTGGAAATGCGCCAGCCCCGCCAACTCATCGAGTCGGTGGTGAACGGTATTTTTCAGCGGATGAAAAAACAGTTCCCGGGCATGATGGCCCTGAAAGTGCGGGTGCGCAAACTGAATCCGCCCCTCGGTGGTCAGGTCGCCGCCGCCTGGGTGGAAGATGAACAAACGTTTATGCAGCAATGCCCCCGCTGCTCCCGAAGTTTTATCAACTACAACCCCGGCGATTGCTGGGCACGGCACCCCAACCTCCACCCCGCTACCCGCGAAACCCTCACCCGCCAGTTCGGCGGCAAATGCCTCTGTGACGACTGCCTGAAATTTTACGCAGGATGATTTTTTGTGAAGAGTTTTAAGGAGTCTCCACCAAACAACTTCCAATACCGGATCACATCAGCATACCGCTTACAGGCAGGAGCGGCGGCGGTGCCTGTTCGCCCAATATTTCCTTCAAGTCAATTTCGATGGTGCGGCTGATGGACGAAATGGGCACATCATTGTAGGTGCCTTCGAACGGGTTTTCGCTGTAATCGCCGATCATTTCCATCAAGATGAACACCCAGGTGACGATGGCGTTGAACGGTACAGCCAGCCAGACGTGGTTCGGCCCGATGGCCTCGAATTCCCGGATGAGCGCAAAGGGCAGAAGTGCCGAGGTGAATTTGATCAGTAGCAGCGGAATGGTGGCGTACTGGCGCGGGAACGGGAAGTTTTTGATGCGTTCGCTTTTGCCCTGCTCGTCGTACATGGCCGACACGAATTTTTGCAGTTCCATGTGCCGAAAATCGTCAATAAGCCCTCTCTGTCGCAGCCGCTGGAGATCAAGCGTTTGCAGGGCCAGCAGTTGCGTCGCCCTGTTGCTCTTTCCTTCCAGTTGCGCCAATTCATCGTCCGATAGGAATTGGCGCAGAATATCCTCCAGTCGTTCGAAACGTTCCGGGGTTTTGAGGTCGGGGAAATATTCGTTGAAACTTTCCGCCTCTTCCACGTGCTCCCAGGTTCTCGGGGCGCGCAACTGGTAACGCAAGCAGGTCAGCCAAGCCAAGTGTCGGTAAATCAGCCGCCGCTTGATGGCGTGCAGGGTTTTATCGTCCACGTTTTCTTCCGCGTGCAGGTTACTCACATAGCCCATGACCGATACCGCGAACGAGCGCGAGCCGTTCACGATGGCGCCCCAAATCTTGCGCGCCTCCCACAGCCGGTCGTACGATGCGTTGTTCTTGAAACCGAGATAAAACGCCAGCGCGGTGCCTACGAGCAGAACAGGCTGCCAAGGCACAAAAAAACAACTCGATCCGATCAGGGCGTACACACCAAGCGCCAAAAGCGCCGTGGCGATACCAAAGAAAAAACCGCGTTTCGACCACTTGATGGTCGTCCAATAGCCGTACCGGCGCTCTGTGTACATGACAGTAACTGAAAGATAGTTCGGCGCAAATGTAGGCGTTTGAGGTGTTATGTGCGAACCCGGTCATATTCCGACTGTACCAGCCCGCTCGGATAAGCTTGGCTACGCACCAAACGCAGCGCGTGTTCGGACCGCCCGGACTTGAACAACGGAATGCCTTCACCCAGCAGGATAGGGATGAAGGAAATGACATAGCGGTCAATCAGATCGCGCCGGGCAAGTTCGTGTACCACTTCGCCGCCACCGTCGCAGTAGATGCAAAGACCGGGCTTCCGGCGAATTTGAGCGATAAGATCGCCGATGTCGCCCCCAAAGAACTCAACGTTTTCGTCAGAGCCTGTGCGAGTTTGGGAAAGCACGTAGCACTTGCGTCCCGCGTGCGGCCAGGGCACGCCGAAAGAGAGCACCTTGTCGTATGTTTTGCGCCCGATGACGATAGTGTCCACCGTTTCAATGAATTTGGCGTAGCCGTAGTCTTCGGGCGGTGAGTCTACGAGGGAAAGCCAGGAAATGTCGCCATCGGGACGAGCGATGTAGCCGTCGAGGCTGGCGGCGATGTAGAGGGTGAGTGGTCGGTGTGGCATGGATCAGAAGTGGTAGACTTGCCATTGACGTATCCAAGGTTCCGCTTGTTGCGGGAGGTTTGTAAAATTTAGGGGAAAAGACCGTTTAAGCCAATACCTTTGTAAAAACTATGTTCGCTATGGCGGTAATAACATTTGAAAAAATCGCAGTTCAAGACTTGGATCAACGCTTGGTTGACAGTATCAAGGCGTTTTTCAAGCATGGCAACGTGCGGATTTCGATCACAATTGAAAATGAGGATCGTAAATCACTGGTATCCTTGCATGAAATCGTTCAACAAAACCGGCAAGCCCCATATGTCGTCAGATTTGATGAAAACTTCGATTTTGCCGGCTTGGCAGAGGCGCTGGAGGCAGATGAAAGCCTTGATATTTTACCTATCATAGAAAAACACAAAATTTCCAACCCCAATGTTGCGCCTCGAACTTCAAGGAAAAGCCATTGACGATTGCAAATTTTGGGCGTTGAACGACCGAAAAATCCTCGTCAAATGCTTTCGGTTATTTGAGGAATGCCGAAGGAATCCTTTTGAGGGCATCGGAAAACCCGAGCCATTACGAAACGACAAGAGCGGGCTGTGGTCTCGCAGAATAACGGAAGAACATCGTATGGTTTATGAAGTCACTTCGGAGTTCATTATCGTACACTCCCTCCACGGGCATTATGAAGACTGAGGCAGCATGTAGGCTTCACAGCATTCGTACCAACCATAACGTGCTTTTCGATTTATTTGGAAGGGCGACGCAACCAAGGTGTTTTCCAGCATACGTTTTAATGTTTTTTTTGGGAATCACTTATTCTCTCCACGCCCAATCCCCCTACTTCTCCTTCGGCAAACTGACCACCGAACAGGGCCTTTCGCAGGATTTCGTGACCAGCATCGCACAGGACCGCGAGGGTTTTCTCTGGTTTGGCACCAACGATGGCCTCACCCGCTACGACGGTCGGCGCTGCATCGTCTTTCGCAATCAGCCGAGCGACCCCTCCTCCCTTCCCGACAACCGCATCACCGGACTTTCCACCGATACCCGGGGCCGGCTCTGGGTTTCCACATTTCAAGGGCTGTGCCTGTACACGCCCGCAACCCGGCAGTTCCGACGCGTGCGCTCCGGGTTGCGGCCCGACGGCGCCGACGACGTGTGTTGCAGCAACGTGACCTTCGACCGCAGCGGCACAGGTTGGGCCTTGGCCGACACCCTGCTGATGCGCCTCGATCCCAAAACACTGCAAACCGAGTTTTTTAAAATCCCCTGCCGCACCAAGTCCGAATGCCAAGTATATGCCGATTCTAAAGGCCGCGTTTGGGTCACCTTCCCGGGGCAACACTTGCTTCGGTTTGACATTGCCACCTCGCAGTTCGCCTACATGCGCGGCCTCGACAATCCACGCGGCGACCCGCGCCCCTGGCCCATGTGGGTGCAGGAAGACAGCCGGGGCGTCATCTGGGGGTCCGACTGGGACAAGGCGTTTTACCGGTACGACGAGCAGCATGGCTTGTTTGTGGACCTGCCCGACTCCAACGGCATTGCCACGGTGTTTTTGCTGGACGAACGCCCGGGCGCCGAGCCCATGATCTGGGCCGGCGGCGGCCATCATGGCCTGTGGCGACTCGATGGCACCACCTACGGCCGCATGGATTTTCCGCCCAACCCGCGCGACCCCTACGCCCACAACAATACCCGCGTGTACGCCCTGTACCGCGACCCCAAAACGGACATCATCTGGATCGGCACCGAACTGGGCGTGGAGTTTTACGACCCCAACGGCATCAAGTTCGGGCGCGTGCTGCTGCCCGAGCGCCCGGGGCAGGATCAGTTCTTTGCCGTATCGGGGCTGTCGCCCGACAAGCATGTGCCTGATCGCTACTGGGTGGGCGTGTGGGGAGTCGGCCTGTTCGAGTGGCAACGAAGCACGGGCGGCTTCCGCTTGTACAATTCTCAAAACAAGGGCCTGTATTCCAACGAAATATTCGACCTCGACCGCGACCGGCAGGGCAATCTCTGGTTTGCCACCTGGCGCGGCGTTGAACGCTTCGACACCCGCACCCGCCAGCACCGGCATTTCCCACAGCCGCCGCCCTGGGACACGGAATCCGACAGGGTGCTGAGCATACGCGCCGGCCCCGACGGCCGCATCTGGACCGGAAACAACCGCGGTACCCTCGTGGCGACCGACCCGGCGACCGGAAAAGGGAAGCCCGTCGTCCTGTATCGGCACGACGGCACCCGCTTCCCGCATTACGGCATCTGGAGCCTGGGGTTCGATGGCAAAGGGCGCGTGCTCGCCGGCTCGCCGAACGGTCTGCTGCGCTACGACCCGCGAACCGACACCAACGACCATATCCTGCACCGCAACCCGGCCCTGTATGTGTCCGCCGCCGTTTGCGGCCCGGAGGGCCGCCTGTACGTGGGCACTCCCGAGGGCGTGTTCGTGCTCGACGAGCAAGACTCGGTCGCGTTCGTGCTGACCACCCGGAACGGCCTGCTCAACCAGAACATCCGCAAATTGGAAACCGACTCCGTCGGAAACGTCTGGATCGCCACGGCCAACGGACTGCACCGCTACAACCCCGCAACAACAAAACTAGACTATTTTTCAAAGGCCGACGGGTTGTTTGTAAGCGACCTGACGAGCGGGTTCCGAGTGCTGCCGACCGGCGATCTGTTCGTGAGCGGCAATTATTCGTTCAATATTGCCACGCCGAAAAACCTGAGCGGCAACATACACCCTCCGCGCCTTGCGCTGGACAACGTGGCGATCCCGAACCGGAAAACGCCCTGGCGCCCCGGTGAACCGCTGGGATTGCGCCCCGGCGAAAATGTGGTCACCTTCGATATTTCCGTCATCCACTTTACCCAGCCGGACAAAACGGTGCTGGCCTATTTCCTCGAAGGGTTCGACGACACCTGGTCCGAAACACAGCAACGCTCCATCACCTACACCAACCTGAACGGCGGGCGGTACACCCTGCTCGTGCGCGCCCGGAACGGCGACGGTGTTTGGAGCGACGAAACCTTGCAAATCCCGTTCAGTGTCAAGGCCCCTTTTTACCGGAGGTGGCTGTTCCGGATTTCTTTTCTGGTTCTGATGGCCGCCCTGGGGTGGGGCGTGTACCGATACCGGCGGCAGGTGCGCCGACGCATGGAAATCATGCACGCGCGCTCCGAGGAGTTGGAGAAACAAAAACTGCTCAACGAGATTGCCCTGCTGAAAACCCAGGTAAACCCGCACTTTCTGTTCAACAGCCTGAGTATCCTGTCCTCGCTCGTGCACGTGAACGCCGACTTGTCCGAACAGTTTATTGACCAGCTGTCCCGCTCGTACCGGTACATTTTGGAACAGAAAGACCACTCGCTGGTGTCCATCCGCACCGAACTGGAGTTCATCCGTTCGTATGCGTTTTTGCTCAAAATCCGATTCGAGAACAAGTTTGATTTGCGCGTCCGCCTCGACGAGGCGCTACTCGATCGGTACCAGATCGCTCCGCTGACCCTGCAACTGCTGGTGGAAAACGCCGTGAAGCACAATACGATGTCGGCTCAAAAACCCTTGGTCGTGGATGTGTTCGCCGAGCACAACACCCTCGTGGTAAAAAACGCCCTGCAACGGCGCCCCACGCCAGAACCCTCCACCGGGACCGGCCTGAAAAACATCATCAGCCGTTACGCGCTGCTCACCGACAGGCCGGTGTGGGCAGGCGAAACGGCTGATGGGTTCTTCGAGGTACGGGTGCCGCTGCTTCTGAGCACCGCTCAATAAGTGTACGTCATAGTGGCCTGCCCTCCCGTAGGATGGACGGTACGCTTGGCCACCGGCAGGCCTACCGAATTGTAGTCGTATGTGGCGGTAACGACGAGGGTTTCGCCCGTCGGCCAGTGGCGCGTTTCCTTGCGGGGATTGTTCATCTGCCAACGCACCTGCGGCAGGAACGGATAGCGCAGCTTCCAGCTCGTCGGGTTTACCTTGTTGTCAAAATCGCTATACTCCGTGGTCATCAACAGTTCAAACTCGTCTATGCCCACCTGTTCATATTCTTCCACTTTGTTCAGGTTGCCCCGATTGTCGTAGCCGAACACATACTTGAGCACTTGAACCGGCTCGTTGGGCCAATTGGTTCGGCGGTGTACTTCCTGCACGATTCGGAGGTCGGTGTTGTAGAGGTAGGTCACCTCGTTCAGGATGGTGCCGCTGGCCAGCATTTCCCGGGTTCGCTCCACCAGCGTGTCGTGGTAAAAATACTGTACCCTGAACCCATCGGAAGAGCTGAGCATGGCCGGTTTGCGCTCCAGATCGTAGTGAAAATCGTACAAGATCGAGCGAATCTTGCTCGGGTCTCCTTCTACGTACTGCCATTGCGAAACCATCTGCGACACCTGGCCTTGGGCGTTGTAGGTCATGGTTTCGTGGTCGTTGTCCGACCATTTGAGTTGGCCGACGAGCGCCGTGGCAGGCAAGGGGTTGGGAAGTTGTTGCTGGGGCGGCACTTCGGGAAGCGGGATCGGGTCGGGGTCTTTTTTGCAGGCGACAAAAGCGAGCAAAATGACCAGCGTTAGCAAGGGTGTTTGTTTCATAGCGTAAGTGTTTGTTGTTGAAAAAATATGGGCAACTTCTATTGCGATGCCTGCATGTCCACGCCCTCCACATCGGTGCGCAGCAGGAGGCCTGTGGCGATAGCCGCGATGACGGTGCGCGTCTCGGCATCGAGGGTTTCGTCAATCCAGACCGTGCCCTTGTTCATGGTGGACACCGCACCCACCACCTTGCCGCCGATGCTGAACTCGTGGCCAAACACAGTCAGTTCCTTCAACCAGTTCGGTTGTCCCTCCAGGCCGCGTATGGCCTGAATGTCCATGCGCTGCGAGCCGTTTTGGGCAAACCCGGCGGAAGCCTTCTCGCGCAGGAAATCGCCGTTTGGATTGTGGATAACAAAGTCCCAGTTGCTACGACCATCCTGGAGGGCAATGTTTCCGGCAAAGTAGTTTTTGTATTCCAGCGGGATTCCGAAGAAGTCGCGGACGAGCACCACTTCCGTGCTTTTGAACTTGCTCACGCAAGCCACTTCCGCCTCGGTCTGGCTGGGTCCGAACTGGGTGAAACTCAGTTTTTCCTTGGCGCCCTGGAAGCGGACGATGAACGGAATGTCGTACCCCTTCGTCCAGCCGCGCCGCACCTTGTCGGTGGTAAAATCGCCGTACCGGATGATCTGGCCGATCTGCCAGCCGTTTCGGCCTTTCACGGGCATGGCTTGGGCTTTCAGGTTGGGGTTGAGCACAATTTCTGCCGTCCGGCAGGCAAAAAGGCTCGTCAGGGCAAGCAAGGCAATGAGGATTGTCGGTTTCATAACGCGTGGGTTGTTTTGCCTGGTCGGCGGTTACAGTTTTACGATTTTTCCGCTGAACAGCCCTGCGGGATGTTGCGCCGTCACGAGGTAGGTGCCTGTGGGCAACTGGGTCAAATCCAGCAGATCGCCCGGTTGCACCACCCGGTTCTGCAGCAGTTGGCCGGAAAGGTCGAATACCTGTACGCCGGCTTCTTCTTCCAACTGAAGACGGGCAATGCCGGTGGTCGGGTTGGGCGATATTGGCAGCGCCTGCACCGGTTGCGGGGCCGGACGTGTGGGGACAAGCCCTTTGTAGTAGTAGTGTTTTTTGCTGTTCAGCACCCAGTCGAACAGATCGTCGTCCCAGTGGAGCAGGGTTTCCTGCCGCAGGTTTTCGCCCTCGACGTACGCATAGACGATCACCTCGCGCTCTTCGTAGCCGTCGGGTTTCAGGTAGGTGGCGTATTTGCTCGAGAGGCGCTGTTGGTGGTCATACGCATAGTCGTGGACAATAGCCAGCCGCCAGTTTCCGATGGCATTGCTCCACTCGAATTCCATGTTTTTCCGCACCATTCCGAAAAGCGTGTATGCCCGGTTGGTGCGGCGGAGTGCCTGATAATCAAAGCCGTCGTACGCGTACACTGTTTCTTCAATAAGCCGGTGATCGGTATACTTGCGATCGGTGCGTCCGGTGAGCCGCTCTGCATTTTCCTCCACGGCAAAGGTTTCAACCAAGTGGTTGTCGTCGTTGGCATCGTACGAATACACGTCCACGAACGTGTTCATGGTGCCAAAAACATCCAGCAAAGACGTGCTTTCCCACAAGCGATCCTGCCCAGCGAATACATTTCGGGTGGCCAAAACGAGCCGCCACCCGGCCATATCCACGTCCCACTGATGCACGAACAGGGAGTCGAAAAAATCCGGCGAGTCGCCGTGCGGGAAAATGTCCATCTTCGAATCCGGCAAGAATTCCCGCGTTTCGGGGTCGTAGGTTTCCGTGTGGGCGTACACCAAACGGAACTGCTCGTCGTGGATGAGCGTGGTGCGGTTCAGGGGTTGCCAGCCGTCATTGCCGTACAGAAAATTGGTTTCCCTTTTCGTGTCCGCCGACAAATACTCGTACGTACTGCGGGAAAACGGGATGCTGTCGCCCGGAGCCGTCAGGCCATTGTACTGAGCGGTTTTGGTCGAGTCCAACTGGAGGTGGCTGTCCGTCGAAATCTGGTTGACGGCTGCGGCCTTCAGATCAAATCCGGCATGATTGAACATGCGCTTGACGTGGTACGACCAACCGTCAGTATAAGGCTGCAACGCGGGCGTAAGTGTTTTTTGGGCAAAGAGATGGCTTGTCGCCAGCAGGACGAAGTACGCCTGCAAACAATAGGTTTTCATACTAATCTGATTTTAAAATACTGATTTCTTTAACTGCGTACTGCCAGATATTCAGGCCCGGTAGGCATCCGCGAACTCGGTTTTTTCCAGCACGTCCTGCAAGCGCTGGCGCGCCCGGCAGAGGCGGCTTTTGATGTTCGACACCGTCCAGCCGGTGATCTGCCGGATTTCCTCGATGCTCTGCTCGCGAAAGTAGAATAGGTCCAGCGCGGTGGCATCGTGCGGGGTGAGCTGGTTGACGGCCTTCCGAAGCAGCTGGGTGGCTTCCTGTTTTTCCATAAAGGCGCCGCCGTCGTAAGCGTCGTCTTTTTGCGTCGCTTTGTAGTCCTCCCAGGAATCCCACGCTGCGTAGCGCTTGGAACGGAGGCGGGAAATGGCCAGCGACACGGCGATCTTGGTGAGCCAGGTGCTGAACTTGCTCTCGCTGCGGAAGTCGCCAAGGAAACGGTAAGCACGCAGAAATGCGTCCTGCATCACTTCCTTGATCGCCTCTTCGTCGTTCAGGTACCGCTGGAGGACGAAGCGAAGCAGGCGCTCGTTGCGCTGCATGAGTACGGTGAATGCTTGTTGTTGCCCCGAAAGTACAAATGGGATCAATTGTTCATCAGACATCAGGAGGAAACGGCCTCCCTGTTTGGCACTTGTTTTCATAGCAAAAGAAGATTGTTTTTGTTTTCGCTACAAATGTGCCGGAACAGAGGCCCGCGCTCCAAAAGGGAGTTGCCGAATGCCCGATAGCAGGGGATGAATGCCGGGAACCGAGGGTTGGTAAAAACAAACCGCCCCGGCCAGCATGCGCTGACCGGGGCGGTTCTAATTCTGGGTGTTTTGGTGTACGATGCCCAAAAACACTAAAACACTTATTTCTTCGCATCCACCGGCGCTGCGGCAGGTTGCTGTGGCACCTCGCCTTGCGACATCCGGATTTCCTGCTTTGCAGGCTCCGTGCCGCCCGTTTCGTCGCCCGTGTGGCCACCGAGGATGGGGGCAATCACCAAGCCGACAAGGCAGGTCAGTTTGATGAGGATGTTCATCGAAGGGCCGGATGTGTCCTTGAACGGGTCGCCCACCGTGTCGCCTGTGACGGCGGCTTTGTGTGGCTCGGAGCCTTTGTAGAACATAGTCCCGTTGATGTCCACGCCTTTTTCGAACGACTTCTTGGCATTGTCCCAAGCGCCACCGGCATTGGACTGGAAGATGGCCCACATGACGCCGCTGACCGTCACGCCGGCCATATAACCGCCGAGTGCCTCGGGGCCCATGAGGAAGCCGATGACGATCG
>Ga0268299_1001093_pt1 | contig 57005 bp, 37 predicted proteins | sample NOBtaG_FD_193484 | JGI IMG/M metagenome (GOLD analysis project Ga0268299, IMG submission 193484) | Activated sludge microbial communities from bioreactor in Nijmegen, Gelderland, Netherland - NOB reactor | ecosystem: Engineered > Bioreactor > Aerobic > Activated sludge | place: Netherlands... | reverse complement strand
GATATGGCATCGAGACTCGGCGCCAGTGGCAGCTCTGCCTATATTTTGAGCGCGCGATCTTCAAATCGAGGTCTGTACATTACGTCGGTAAGCCCCGGGTCGGTCGCCGCCAAGCTCGGTTTGGAACAGGGCGATGTCCTTTTGCAATTGAACAACCGGGTAGTGTCGTCGGCAGCCGAGGCGGACAGAATTCTTGCCGCCACTCCATCCGGGCAGCTCAAGTCGGTTTTTGTGAAACAGACAAGCCAGCAACTCAATTGCTACAACCAGTCGATCGGTTATACAAATAATGCGCCCAGCGAAGGATCGATCAGTCAGGGCGGCGGCATGGTCGCAAAAAGAGATTCTACTTTTGAAAAAATACAAACTTCCGTACCTGTTCAGACTCTGGAATCGTACATGTGCGAGATCGTCAATGCCGATAGAGCAGCCAACGGCGTTGGTCGCGTTTCTTTGAGCGCGTCACTGTCAGCGGTGGCACGCGCGCATGCCGAAGATATGATCGCGCGCCGATTTTTCGATCACGTAAATCCATCCGGAATGGATCCAAGACAGCGAGCCGTGGCTGCCGGGATTAACGTTGCCGTGGCTGAGAATATCGCTCAAAAAAGCGGCCCTATGAGCCCGCAACAGAAAGTAGCCGGCTGCCAGAAAATGATGATGGACGAGCCGAAAAATGATCCGCACAATCACCGCGGCAATATTCTCAATCCATCGTGGACTTGCGTCGGCATTGGTTGCGCATATGCTCCAGGCGGCGGCGTCTTTGTCGCGCAGGAATTTTCCGCTTCACCGGTCCCTTAGAGTTTGAAAGGCACCACATTGTCCGCCGGTGTTTTGCGCGGATTGATTAGTTCCAGATTCTCGTACATTCCTTCGACCAGATCCAGAGAGTCGGTGTAGATTTCGTCGAGCTTGACCGTTTCGCCGCTGCTCACATTGCACAATACCCACATCGGTTTTGCGCCCTTGTTCAAAACCTGCACGGAGAGCGTCAGTTCACCATCTCCCGTTGTCCATCTTAAGGTTGCGAATTTTGTTTTGTTCTCTTGCGCTTTCAACAAGAGCGCCTCCAGATCTGATTTGCCCGGCGTGCCTCTGTCGATCAATCCGGCACTGAGAATCTCACTGAGACTGGCTTTGAATGCAGAGGTGCCTTCCTGCTGGGCGTCCATTCCTAATTGAATGAGTGATTTTTTTAATCGGCGTGCCAGCAATCGCGGATCGATATCCATGATCTTCGCCAATTCTTCAATTGTCGGCACACGCCCGGTACGGCGCTCAAAATCCGCCACTTGACGTCTGATTGCTTCATCCTGGTTGTCAATAATCACGTAGATTTCACCTCGCGATTTCTATCATAACAACCTTGCTTCGCCATATGATTGCCACAAATGAATGGAACCATGTACGGAGTGTTGGTCACGAATTTGTCACACGAAGGTGTGATGATCGGCTCAGGCGGGACATTTTAGACAAGTGCTTCTTGATAACCGGATGCCATTTTCGGCATGGAGATTTTTGAGTGAACAGTAATTTGCAGATAGCAGCAAGATTGAGCAGCGCAGAGCTGGCGAACTTTGTTCCATTCCAGTATTTAGACCCGGCATTTTATAAGTTGAGCGATTACTTCGGCTGTTTCCTGAGGGGCGTGAGCTGCGGTCTTATTTTGAACGCGCCCATAATATTGTTGGGCGTAGCATCGCCTTCTCTTCTGGTCAACATGCTTCCCTGCATCGCTGGAATCTCATGTTTGCTCGGCGTTGTCTTTACCGCTGTGGCAAGCAGCTTCCGCTCCGCATTCTTGGATCTCCTTTCCCGCCGTGGTGTGGCTGCGTTCCTCACCTATGAAGACGTGAATCTGCCGGCTGCTCAAGCGTATGAACTTTGTCTGGCTGCTGCGATGCAGATAAGGTCGGCTTTGATTGTTCAAACAGACGAGTGCGAAAGAATTTGCGTGCGCGTTAAGTCTGTTCCCGATAGAACAATTGTGATCCGCCTGGACAGCCTGCGTAAAGGCAAAACAAGAATTTCCATCGATTGTGTCAAGCATTGGAGTTCACTGCGGTCAAAACTCGTCCGCCAACTTTTCGCAAGCAAATTCGAACAATTGATATTGAGAGTGGATGACGGGCAAAACGCCGAGCTGATAGCGAAGACGGCGGAATTTATTAGAGAAACGCCGAATTGGGATTACATGTATGAGGGTTTCAAGCCTCATACAAAGCAACTAGCCTCAGTTCGCTGAATTAAATGGGGTGAAACTGATCTAGGGCAGTTTTTCCTGCACGAGCTGGCGTACTTTATTCAGCGCCTCGCCTATGTTCTGCGGATTTTTGCCGCCGGCTTGAGCTAATTGCGGTCTGCCACCGCCGCTGCCACCACAGATTTGAGCAGCAGCTTTGACGAGTTCGCCCGCATTCAATCCTTTTTTCACCAGCTCGTCGGGCACACCGACAACTAGTGAAACCTGCTCGGGACCGCTGGAAGAAGCCAGGGCGACGAGCAGTGAATTGTTGCCGTTCTTCAACGCTTCGGCAATTGATTTCAAGCCGTCGACATTCATATTGTCGATTTTCTCGGCAACTACTTTTACCGAGCCGACTTGTTGGACTTTCTGTTTCAACTCGTCTACTCGAGACAGAGCCAGTTTCGACTCCAGTCCTTGTAATTGCTTTTCGCGATCCTTTATCGTCTCTTGCAATTTTTCAATCTGCGCAGCCAGTTCGTTCGGACGAACTTTCAGCAATTTGGTGGCATCGGAAAGATAGGTCAACTGGTCGTTGAGATAAGTCCAAGCCTTCGGTCCGGAATACGCAGTGACGCGACGTGTGCCTTGCGAAACGCTCTCTTCGGAGATAATTTTGATAGGCCCGATTTCCCCGGTTTGAGAAACGTGAGTGCCGCCGCAGAATTCCAGCGAGAAATCCCCCATGCTTAACACCCGCACCCGGTCTCCGTATTTCTCACCGAACATGGCGATCGCCCCTGTGCGTTTCGCATCGTCGATAGACATTTCCTGAGTGATGACTGAAGCGTTTTCCTTTACCCAGTCATTCATCTGTTTTTCTATCTGACGCAACTCTTCCGGTTTGGGTTGTTTTTCCAGGGTGAAGTCGAAGCGCATGTATTGAGGTCCGACTTGCGATCCGGCTTGCGTTACATGTTTTCCGAACAAATCGCGGACAGCGGCATGAAATAGGTGCGCCGTGCTGTGGTGAATAACCGTCTGCCCGCGTTTTTCCGGGTCGACTTTGGCATGCAGAGCTTGCCCTGCCTCGAGAATTCCCGACAGTGCTTTTACTTTGTGAAGATGCAGTCCTTCGTGCTTCTTCGTATCGAGTACTTCCAGCTTCGCGCCGTCGGTTTCCAAATATCCGGTATCGCCGACCTGCCCGCCTGATTCAGCGTAGAACGGCGTGTGGTCGAGGATGACGTCGACTTCTTCGCCTTCTTCGACATGATCGACGAAGCGGCCGTCTTTAATCAATGCCACCACTTTTGCTTCTTCATTCATGCCTTTGTAGCCACTGAATGTAGTGGTGCCGTGTTTTTTGACTACCTCGCTCAAGGCTTCATCGCCGGCGATATTGATATTGAAATTGCCGACAGCCGAGACGGCGCGGTGCTCTTTCTTGGCTGATTGAAAGCCTTCCAGATCAACCGTTTTACCGTGCTCTGCTGCGATTTCCGTCGTCAATTCGACGGGAAAACCATAGGTCGCATAGAGATCAAAAACTTCTTTGCCGGGCAAAACACTTTCTTTGCCCTGCAGCAATTCGTCGAGAATTGCCGTTCCCCGCTCGATGCTTTTTGCGAAATTTTCTTCCTCTGCTTTCAGATGTTTGACGATCGCTTGCTCGTTTTCTTTCAGCTCCGGATAGTGGCTGCCGTATAATTCGACAACCTTTGGAACGAGCTTGTAGATGAAAGGTTCTTTCATGCCGAGCAATCGGCCGAATCGGGCAGCGCGCCTGGTGATAAAACGCAGCACGTAGCCGCGACCCACATTGCTGGTTCTCACACCGTCAGCAACGAGAAAAGTTACGCAGCGAACGTGGTCGCAAATAATTTTGATGTAGCTGTCGATTTTGAATTCGGGCGAGCCAGGCTTTTGCTCAATCGGCTTGCCGCCGGTGTATTTGACATTGCCGAGTCTGCATACTTCATCGAGTATCGGCCGGAAAAGATCGGTTTCGAAGTTATTGTTTTTCTTCTGCAATACCAGAGCAACGCGCTCCAGACCAGAGCCCGTATCGACGTTCTTCGCGGCCAGAGGCGAGAAATTGCCGTTCTCGTCTTTGAAGAGTTCCATGAACACGAGGTTCCAAATTTCCAAATAGCGATCGCATTCGCAAATGCCGATGCCGCATTTTGCCGGATCGTCGCTGCAACCGTAGTCGGGGCCTCTGTCGTAGAAAAGCTCCGAGCAAGGACCGCAAGGTCCGGTTGGGCCGGGCGGACCCCAGAAATTGTCTTTGCGAGACATTCTGAAAATTCTTTCCGCCGGAATGCCTACATCTTTATTCCAGATGGCATAAGCTTCTTCGTCGGCCGGATTTTGTTCGTCACCTTTGAAAATGGTGACCGAAATTTTCTCCGGCTCGAGTCCGAGATCTTTTGTCACCAGCTCGAAACTCCAGGGAATAATTTCCTTTTTGAAATAATCGCCGAAGCTGAAATTGCCGAGCATCTCGAAAAATGTATGGTGACGGGCGGTGCGGCCGACATTTTCGATATCAGAATCTTTTCCACCGGCGCGGGCGCATTTTTGCACAGTGACCGCGCGCGGCGGTGTGGGTGCCGGTGACTGTCCCAGGAAAACAGGCACGAATTGCACCATGCCCGCCGAGGTAAGAAGCAAAGTAGGGTTGTCCGGTATCAAGCTGGATGAGGGCAAGTGAAGATGCCCGCGCTTGTCACGGAAGTATGAGATGAATTTGTCTCTTATCTCTGCGCCAGAAAATGTCATGAATGCCTCCCAGCACCAATCTCTGCCCTATGTTCAGGATCATCAAGTATATCCTAGTGATAAGGCGGCGGCGCCATATGTAAGCAAGCTGTGATGCGCGAAAAGGAGCTGATGATCGCAGCTTTTGCGGCACTCTCAGCGGCATTCTAATTTTAGAATGAGCAAAGAATTTCACTCCTCGACAACTCAACATAGCTTCACGTCTTTAACCGGTGAGCGTTTGCGGCGTCCGGCAAAAACACGGCATTGCGGGAGCTTTGAAAGAGTCGTTTTATCGGCGGCTAGCCTGGTATTAGACGTTCGAATCTGCTAGATTCTTCAGATCCCTGTGCCGCCGTCGGAACCCCTGAAAAGCATGCTCAGGGATGCCTATCGCTTTGTGCGGCAGCCAAATCACCAGCTCTGGATCTACTGTGAAACTCCGCAAAGTTCTGATCGTTCCCAAGAAGTCGACCTATCAAATCCAGGCGATCGAGCATAAGGAAGCAAACTTCCTCAAGCTTTTGGAAGAGGGGCACTCCAGCGTCACGAAAGTGAAAGTGGCTCATGATGAGCATATGGAGACGCTCGAGCATTTGCTCGAAGCGCTGGACAAGCGTGGTGTGGAGCATCGCGAGGTGGTGCGCGCCGACCTCGAAGGGCACATCAAGGGTGTGGATATGGTCATATCCGTCGGCGGCGACGGTACTTTTCTCAATGCATCGCATCATATAGACACTTTGCCGCTGCTCGGCATCAATTCGTCGAGATCGTCGAGCTTCGGTCATTTCTGCCTGGGCAATTTGAAGAATATCGAGCAAGTTCTGGACGATATAGAGAACGACCGGATTGAAATCATCAAGCTCTTGCGACTGGAATTGCTTCTCAATGGAAAAGTCTTACCCGACCTCGTCCTCAATGAAGTGTTGATCGCGCATTCGAACCCTGCCGCCACAAGCAGATTCATCGTGCATTTGCGCGGCATCACTGAAGAGCAGAAATCATCGGGTATATGGGTCAGTACTCCATCGGGATCTACTGGCTCGTTGCGCTCTGCCGGTGGTACTGTATTGCCTATAAACGACCAGCGATATCAGTACATTGTCCGAGAGCCGTGCATGCGACCAAACGAAAAGTGGCAACTGGTAAGAGGCATTCTCGATCGCCAGGAAGAAATGCGTTTTGTGTCGCAAACACGAACCGGCACCCTATTTGTAGACGGACAGCACATCGAGCATCATTTCGGTTTGGGAGACGAGCTGATTATCAGAGCCAGCCAGCACGATCTCAATGTATATGCGAATGCCAATGTTAACGATATATTCGTATGACCTCATCTAACTGGAATCAATGACAAGCAATGACAGAGTCGCCGTCGCATTTGGAAAGATGGCGGCACGCACAATAAGAATACTTGGTGCCGGACTGGGCTCGAACTTGCCTGGGCGAGTGGCCAGAAAAATAGCACCGGGCGTGCTTTCCAATCTTGCCGGGCAGGCGAAAAAAGGCGTGATCGCCGTCAGCGGCACCAACGGCAAAAGCACCACATCCGGTTTGCTCTCATCCGTTTTGAGAACGGCTGGTTTCAAATTGATCCACAATCGCCAGGGTGCCAACCTTGTCACAGGCATCACCGCCACTCTGGTTGATGCGGCGTCGTGGAACGGTTCTATCAATACCGACTATTGTCTTTTTGAAATTGATGAAGCCGCACTGCCTCTGGTGGCAAAGGAAACGCCACTGTCTGTGGTGGTGGTAACAAATTTATTCCGCGATCAATTAGACCGATTCGGAGAACTCGACACCACCGCAAAGTTGATCGCAAAAGGCATCAGCATTGGTAATTCACCGGCTATTTTGAACGCCGACGACCCCAATGTGTGCCAGTTGTCCCCAGACACCGCTCCGCTTTTCTTCGGGCTTGATGCCGCGCATTGCGATATCGAAAGCCATCACAACGGTTCGGAGAGTTCTGAAGGCAGCCAAGCTATGGAGCTGTCGTACTGTCTCAAGTGCGGCGCCGAAATAGCATACGATTGTTATTTCTATGGGCAACTCGGACACTGGCGCTGCTCTAAGTGTGCCTACAAGCGCCCCGACCCCACTATCGTCGGCACTCATGTGCAATTGCAAGCAACCGGCGCGCGTTTCCGATTGACTGACAAGAGTCAGAGTCTTTCGGTAGAGGTGAAACTTCCCATTCCCGGACTTTTCAATGTATACAATGCACTGGCAGCAGCAGCATGCGCGGCTAAACTCGGCGTTACTCTCGAGTCTATAAAGCAGGGCTTGCAAAATTACAGCACTTTGTTCGGGCGTTCGGAAAAAATTTCGCTGCTCGGAAAATCTGTTTTGATTCAGCTCATCAAAAACCCTGCCGGTGCCAGTCAGACGGTCAAGGCTGTCGTTGAGGATAAAACCGCAAGAGTTTTAATAGCCATCAATGATAATCTGGCCGACGGTCGCGATATTTCCTGGTTGTGGGATGCTGAGTTCGAGCCGCTTAAGTCGGTGAGCGGACCAGTGATTGTGAGCGGGCAGCGGGCAGAAGACATGGCTGTGCGCATGAAGTATGCCGGAGTGGAGCCTGAGCGCATCATTGTCGTGCCCAAATTGGAAAAAGCGTTGCGGCAGGCTCTGAGCGATACGCAGGCGGAAGAAACCCTGTGGGTTTTGCCCACATACACCTGTCTTCTCGAATTGCAAAAAATCGTCAAAACTATGGGCCAGTCCCTTTCCGGCACCTGATCCAAGAGCTGTCGACTTCAATCCCGGGAACTGCAGGATATAACTTCCGTCGAACCGGCAGTTATGTAAAACGGCTGCAATCAACGAGGAGAAGTTATGAAGAGCAAAAAGGGCGCTAAGCGCAAAGATAATCCTGTTTACACGCAACAGGACGATACGGAATTGCTGGAATCTACCGGCACTAATCCGCCTGATGCTGACCCGGCGCAATCCTCGAATCAAACCGGCAACGAAGGAAAGTCCGACAGCCACCTGCCGAACGTGCACAAAGACGCATCGGAAGAAATCTCCAAAAAAGATGATGAAGAGGACGGACAATCTGAGCAGCCGGACGAAAGAGACGAAGACAGGCGCGACGATGCGTAGCTATTAAGTCGAAGTGATTATTTGCCGAACGGCCTGTAGAGGTCGGAAACGTCTTCATCATTGACGGTTCCGGCCTCCTTCAGCAAGACTTCCATCTCGCTTTTCACTCTCGTATACCCCTTTGGAAGTTTGAATATCTCAGGGTCTACTTGAGTCTTAGCAATGAAAGTCGTGTTTAAAAACACTCTCAAACTCCCCTGCGTCTCGCCGACGACCTTCAAAGGGAGCCCTTTTCCGACCGGAACATAACAGCAGATAGCGGCGACGTCCATTACCTTTTGAGGCAATCCCAGGTCATCTGCAGTTGTAAAATCGTACAGCAGAGCCTTTTGCTTGCGATTCTTAGGGTTGTAAGCGTAATAGTGCCAGTTCTTCGCCTTTACCCCGCAGAACATTTGAGTGGGCGGCTTGCCCGGCTCCATAACCCTTGTCCACCCGAATGCTTTTGCTTTCGGTGGAACACGCTTTTGAAATTCTTCCAGAGACTCATCGAACGTGTATTTCGTGCGCAAATTCCAAAAAGTTATGCGCCATTTTGGACCCATTATCCCGATGCGCATATCGCCCAATTCCAACTTTATGCCTTCCGGCGAGACGATGGTTTTGACTATTCCGTAAGTCTGGCTGTTCTGCCGAAGAACCCAACCCTGACCTTTGGCATAGACTGGCAGCGCAACAAAGCAGAGAGCCGTCGCCAGAAGCGCGGTGACTCGAAAATGCCGATAATGTTTTCTTCTTTCAGACTTTCCCACGTGTCTTTCATACCCTGAAACAGACCCTGGAAATGCTTTGAAAAAAGTATTCACCCTCTAATTAGCTCTAGATATGAGTATTAAGGGGTACATATGTTTTTGTGGGGCAAAGCGTGGGGCAATGGCTTTGGGCCGTTGAGGTTATGCCGGACGATAAGGACGACCAGATATTAAAGGCGACCATGAAGGAAGAATCCGTCGAGAAGACGAAGTTGGATCTTTCGCATGCGAGTTTTGAGGAAATTTCTGCTGCTGAGCGCAACAAGTTCAACCTGTCCGGCGAAGACGAGCTGAGTAGTCGCCCGCTCATCTTCGACAACTGCTGGTTGATTACCGAGCGCATTGGTGAAGGCGGGATGAGCGTTGTTTATAAAGCGCGGCATGTGGATTTGAATCGTCATGTCGCCATTAAAGTTTTGCTGCCGCATTTGACAGCGAATATGAAAAACCTGCAGCGCTTCAAGCAAGAAGCAGTTACGGCAAGCGCCCTCAGCCATCCGAATGTTATTAGAGTTGAGAATTTCGGCGTCACTCCTGAAGGCCGCACTTTCATCATCATGGATTTTATCGAAGGTGTAAGTCTCGGCGATTTGATTGCGCGCGAGGGAAAAATCGATCCTGTGCGTGCGGTCTTCATTTTCGTGCAAGCTGCAAACGCGCTTCAACACGCGCACGAGCGCAATGTCATCCATCGCGATCTGAAGCCCAGCAATATCATGCTCATCAATAATGGTGAAGAAGGAGAATCAGTAAAGATCGTCGACTTCGGCATCGCCAAACTTGTTCTCAATGACGATGATCAAGTTCAGCATCTGACGCAGACCGGAGAAGTTTTCGGCAGTCCGCTCTACATGAGCCCTGAGCAGTGTCGTGGAGAAAAGCTGGACAGGCGATCTGATATTTATTCGATGGGCGTGCTCATGTATGAAGCGCTTACGGGCACCACTCCGATTCGCGGCTCGAATGTCTTCGAGACAATGCAGAAACAGCTTTCGGAAACAGCAGCTCCACTTGTTGATGCCAAGGCGCCGGACAGCCTTTTGAAGCGTCTTAATACAGTGGTTATGAAAGCGCTGGAGAAAGAACCGTCAGCGCGATATCAGACGATGAGCGAGCTGGAAATCGATCTCAACAATGCGCTTATCAGTGCTGAAAAAGAATGGAAGCAGCGCTCGAAAGCTCTGAAAAAACAATATAAATCGCTGGCGCCGAAAGACAAAAAGTTGAGAAATAAACTTTTAGCAAGCGGATTAGGAGTGGTACTCCTTTTGGTGGCAGTCTTCGGTCTCAAAGAAGCGATGTACGATCCGCTTTCGGCAATGAATCTGGAACGTCAATCTTTGTTCGGCAAACAATTTGGAGCTCAAAGAAGAACAGGAGCATATTCGCGTTTAAGCGAACATATGGAAGTCATTGCGCAGCGCGACAACGCCGTCTGGCAGGAAATCGAACAACGCTGGAAGAAGGGAGATCGCAGGGAAGCAGACTTCGATAAAGTTACCAATGAATTGATTCCGGGGCGTCTTGAAGTTGCTCGTAAGCTCAAAGAACAAGGCAATTACGTATCTGCAGTCAAAGCACTGGACTGGGTTCTTACAATCTATGAAAGAATGGCGCAGTCGGATTCGGCAGAATACATAAGCATATTCAAAATGCAGGCGGAGAACTATCTGGCCCTCAATGATTTCACCGCCGCTTATAAATATTATGAGAAGGCGTACCAGGTCGCCAGCCGCACAATGAGTTCATACGGCAAGCAAGGACCGCTCATGGACTTGCTTTACGTGATGATGGAGATAAATGTGCACGAAGGCAATTACATTGCTGCACTTGCACAAGCCGAGAAATTGAAGAGAATGTATCGGCACGCGGCTGAGTACCAGAACATTGAACCAATAGCCAAGCGAGATTGGCTGGCACTTTTGAGCGAAGAGGCGGAAATCGAAAGAATCAGCAACAGCCAAAACGCGATTGCCGCTTTCAAAAACGTAGTTGCTTGCTGGGAGAGCTTTATCAGTTCAAACCGCACCGAAAATCAGTATCAGATCGAGGAATTTCTGGCTAAGTCACGTTACGGTCTGGCACTGGCGCAGGCTGCAACACGCGATTTCGCTCCGGCAACCAGGAATATCGAGGCCGCCTATGCGTTTTTCCGTGAAAAAGGCAAAGACCCTGAATTGACCGAGCGTATAAGGAAAAACTATCTGGCATTGCTCAGGAAGACCGATCTGGCGGCGTTTATAGCCCAGCGTTTCCGCAGTTAATCTTTTCGGCAACGGCTTTTCGGTTGTTTCAAACTTTTCAGCAGAAGTCATAAGAAGATTGATTAGCAGATCAAGTGGCATAGTATGTATAAATAGAGCTATAGCAGCGCGAGCTGGCGGTAGCGACCGATAATGGCGGGCCGAAGGCTTTTGCGGCGGTAGAGATCCCCTTTCCCATTCTTAAATTGTGAGCGACGATCGAGAGCCGATCTTTGAAGATGAGGAACTGACGCTTCATGATGAAGCGGCGGTAGCCAGCGAGCGCGCTCGCAAAGAAGAGGCGCGCCAGGCCGAGACTGTCAAGAAAGACAATGGGCAAGCGGCCACCGAGCGTTTTGCGCAGCCGAAAGAAAAGGTCGCGCTCAAAGAGGAAAGCCCCAACAAGAATATTTTGCAATCGCAGCCGCCGCGCGAAGCGCCCGCACGCCCGGACCTCTCCAAACAGAGCTCAACGACCCCACCGTCCGGTAAAGATGACCGCAAGGACGAAACATCTTTATTCGGCAATGTAGATCCGATGGTGGGCAAGCGCATTGCCGAACGCTGGGAAATTCTCGAACTGCTTGGCGAAGGCAGTATGAGCATGGTTTACAAGGCTTCCGAAGTGGAGACCGGCAAGATTGTCGTCCTCAAGTGCCTGCATTCTCATTTGCTGGCAAAGCTGCCCAACGTCAAGCGTTTCGAGCAAAAAGCCAAAGCCAATGCCAATTTACGGCATCCGCACATTTCCAATTTCCACGATTTCTACCTTGGCTCTGACGGTCAGGTTTATTTGATTTGCGATTTCATCAACGGTCAAAGTCTCGAGGATCTGCTTTCTAAGAGCGGTCACCTCGCTGTCGACCGGGCAATCGCGCTCTTTCTGCAAGCGATCGAAGCGCTCGAGTATGCGCACCAGGAAAAGGTGTTGCACAGGGATCTCAAGCCGAGCAACATCGTCGTGCAGAAGGAAGCCGGCGGCAAAGAATTGGCTCGCGTTGTGGATTTCGGCATAGCTAAATTGCTCACTGATGAAACCGATGACGTCAAGTCGAATCAGTATATTACGCACACAAGAGAAGTCTTCGGAAGCCCGCTATACATGAGCCCCGAGCAGTGCATGGGCAGAAAGCTCGATCCGCGATCGGACATTTATTCGCTCGGTTGCGTCATGTACGAGACAATAAGCGGCAAGCCGCCTTTCGTAGGAAAGAACGTTCTGGAGACGGCTTACAAACACATGAATGAGGCGCCGCGCCCGCTGGCAAGCGACTCTGCGGAAGATCGAACTCTTTCGCGCTTCGAACTCATCGTGCTCAAAATGCTGGCCAAAGATGCCGACAATCGCTACCAGAATGTTTCCGATATCAAACACGATCTGGAATTGATTCACACAGCCAGCGATGAAGAATGGCAAGAACAGGCGGTTGCGCTCAAGAAAGCAACCAAATCGAAACGTCTGGAGACGAAGCGTCTGCCCGTTTCCTTCGAGATGATGGTCATTCTCACCACATCCGTGCTTCTCATCGTCGTCGTTGCAGTTTGGTCGCTTTCCTTCCTCAGTCCCGATTCGCAGGATTACCCGGCTTTCAATGATGAATTGCTCTGGGTAATCAGCGAGAAAAAACACAATCAAACGACGGTTCAAGATTTTGGCAACCGCGAAGAGGCTGCCAGAATGAATCTTGCCACCGTCGAGCGTGAGCGCGGCCCCGATTGCCGCGAATATGCCGACGCGCTTTTCAATCTGGTTGAACTTTACGATAAGGCTGAGCACTGGGCGGATGCAGCGCTCAACACAACACGCTTGATCGAGACCACCAAAAAAGTTGGTGGACCGATGTCGCTGGGAACTTGCTACAAACGGCTTGCCTATTACTATTTCATGCAAGACGAATTCGACGAGGCGATCACAAACGCCAATACATCACTCGATTTGCTGGAGAAAGAATTTGGTCCTGTATCACCTTCAATGATGCTTTCCATGCAGGTTATGGGCGATATCTATACGCGCAAGAAAGACCTCGACAATGCACAGAGAATTTACGAGCGCATGCTGGCAATCACCGACAGCATGAAAGACAGAAGCCCGCTCGATTTTGCCAAATCGTCGGCTAAATTGGCGGACATCTATCGCCGGCAAGGAAAGCTGGAGTTGGCGGAAAACCACTACAGGCAAGGACTTGAGTGGGTCCAAAATACAATCGGCAAAGAAAACACCTTCGTGCCGAAAACAATGTACGGGCTCGGTCTCGTTTTGATGAACGAGAAAAAGTACAAAGAAGCCGAACAGATGTTCAAAGATGCATTGCCGCTCGCCAAGGCGTCTCTGGGCGAGAGAACGGCTCTTGTAGGCGCCATTCGCAAGCGCTACTCGGAAGTGCTGTGGAAGACCAACTGGGTTGCCGCAGCGATGATGAAGATCGGTCAGACCGACGGCATGAAATAGCCGATTAAAACCTCAGTTCTCTACTGGGTTTTGCTCAGTTTGCTGATGCCTTCTTGCGCGATTTTCGAGTTGGGATTGATTTCCAGTGCTTTCTTGTATTCCGTGATGGCGTCGGCTTTCTTGCCCTGCTTTTCGAGGAATTGCGCATACTCTACGCGCGCCGTCACATCTTTGGGCGACCATTTGAGCGCTTCTTGAAACTCTTTTGTTGCTTCGGAAGTATTGCCGCCGTCGGCTAATACCTGGGCGAGTCTTCTGTGCGCCGGTGCAAAATTGGGTTGATATTTGATCGCCTTTCTTTGCTCTGCCTGAGCGCCTTTCGAATCACCTTGCTTGGCCAGCATCCAGCCCAATCCGCTGTGCGCATTAGGATGATTGGGCGCGATTCTTATGGCGTCGCGGAATGAATCAATGGCGCGCTCCGGGTTGCCTTGTTCGGCGTAGATATTTCCGAGATTGACGTGCGCTTCCACACATTGAGGATCGAGTCTCAAAGCCTCTTCTTCAGCTTTGATGCCGTCCTGGAATTTGTTCTGCTGTGCCATCAAAACGCCCATGTTGATGTGCGGTCTGGGATCTTTCGGTTCGAGTTCTGATGCTTTCTTATAAGTGGCGATTGCTTCGTCGAGCTTGCCCATCTGTGCGTATGCGAAGCCCAGATCCTGGGTGGCTCTGAAACTGCTCGGCTTCAGCGACACTGCGGTTTTGAACTCTTCGAGAGCCAAATCCATTTTGCCTTGATTGGCATAGAGCTGGCCGAGAATGATGTGTGAGAGGAAATATTTCGGGTCGAGTTTTATCGATTGCTTCGTTTCCAAAATGGCAGTCTCTTCTTCACCCATGGCGCCGAGCACTGCGCCCAGTCGCTGGTGAGCTCTGGCATTGTCCGGCTCTTTGCGGATGATATCTCTAAAAGCCGCCTCGGCCTCTTTCATTTTCAGCTTCTTGTACAGCGCATCGGCTTTTTGAAATTCAGGGCTGCCGGCGTCATCGGCCAGGGCGGGAGCTGCGATTGCCGATGCAGCAACGATGGACAGAAGGGTCGCCAGTTTGCGCGGTGTCATTAAGAAAACCTCTCGATGCGTTGTGTGAGAATGCGACAAAAAATTCGGCGCGGCGCCGGTCTCTAATAGTTTGCCGGTACTGCTGCTGAGCCTTTGACTATGGCTACTCCTGCCGAGGTGCCCAGTCTTGTAGCACCTGCGTCGATCAATGCTTTTGCTTTTTCGAAATCGCGAATTCCTGCGGAAGCCTTGATTCCGAGGGACGATCCCTCGATTGCATCTTTGATCAATTTGATATCTTCTACGGTGGCACCCTTGCCGTCTTTGACAAAACCTGTCGATGTTTTGACCATGCCTGCACCCGCTCTTACACAGGCTTTTGATGCGGCAACCTTTTGTTCGTCGGTAAGCAAATCGCACTCGATGATTACTTTCACCATGTGACCTTTCGCCACTTTCACAATCGATGAGATTTCGCCCGTAACGTAATCTATGTGTCCGTCTTTAAGTGCCGAGACATTGATGACCATGTCGATCTCTTCGGCGCCTTCGGCAATTGCTCTTTGCGTCTCGGCAATTTTGACATCGGTGAGATTGGCTCCCAGCGGGAAACCAATTACAGTGGCGACTGCCACATTGCTGGAAGCCAGCTCCTTTACTGCTTGTTTGACGAAATATGGATTGACGCAAACGGCGAAGAACTTATTCTCTTTCGCTTCTTCGCAAAGCTTGGTTATCTCGCTTTCGGTGGCGGAAGGGTTGAGTAGGGTGTGGTCGATGTATTTTGCAAATTCGGCGTTCACAGCTCGTTTTCTCCGCAAAGGGCGCACTCGTGGATCCAAATGGATCCGACTGCAATGAGAGATCCAGCCAGGAATTATATACGAATGCGGTCAAACAGCCCTTACGGGCGTGCAATCTATGCGCACAGAACGAGCTGAGCGGACGAAACCGCCTGCCATTCTATGTTTGCAGCAATGACTAACTTAATAAGTCCTGATTAATCAGATATTGACCCGGCCGCTCGAAGCTTCTCGGCTGTTGATGCCCTGGTGGTACTCTTGCAAAGCGCGGACAGCCAGCGATCCGGATTGCATCGCCGCAATCGCCGAAGCGGTAGCTCTTGCTCCTGCAAGCGTGGTCACAACCGGGACGTTGTAATTGACCGAGGCGCGCCTGATCAATTGGTCGTCATCACGGGCGGTGCGTCCAGAGGGAATGTTGATGACCAGTTGGATTTCGCCGTTCTTGATGCGATCCACCAGATTGGGACGACCCTCCGACACTTTGTTGACCACCATTGCAGGCACGCCGGCCGATTTGATGGCGGCTGCCGTTCCGCGTGTGGCCACCAGCTCGAAACCTAGCTGATACAGGCTTTGAGCGACCAGGACGACTTCCTGTTTGTGAACGTCGGAGACGCTTACGAAAATTCTTCCTTTGGTGGGCAGCTTATGTCCGGCAGCAATTTGCGCTTTGGCGAATGCCTGACCGAACTGAGTAGAGATGCCCATTACCTCGCCTGTGGAGCGCATTTCCGGGCCCAGGGAAATTTCGGCTCCGGGAAATCTTTTAAATGGAATCACTACAGACTTGACCGAAACATGCGGCGGCAGCAGCCGCGGCGCAATTCCCAGCTCGGAAAGACTCTTGCCGACCATGACCGCTGCGGCAAGTTTAGCCCACGGGACACCGGTTGCTTTGGAAACGAATGGAATGGTGCGGCTGGCTCTGGGATTGACTTCCAGAATGTAGAGATCTTCTTCTCGCAAGGCGAATTGAATGTTCATCAAACCAATCACTTTCAATTCTCGCGCCAGATCGTTGGTTATTTTCCTTATCTCTTCCACAATCTTGAGAGGAATTGACTGAGTCGGCAAAACGCAGGTGCTGTCTCCCGAGTGAATACCGGCTTCTTCAACGTGCTCCATAATGCCCGCGACAATAGTGGCTCGTCCATCTGAAATTGCATCCACGTCGATTTCGATGGCGTTTTCCAGAAACTCATCGATGAGAACCGGCGTGTCAGGCGAAACGAGGAAACCCGAAGAGAGCCAGCGAGAGAATTCCTCTTCGCTGTAGATGATCTGCATGGCTCGACCGCCCAGCACGTAACTGGGGCGTACCAATACTGGGAAACCTACTCCTTTTGCGGCTTCCATTGCCTCAGCGGGAGTTTTCGCAATGGCGCCCTTTGGTTGTCTCAGACCGAGACGCTTGATCAACTTTCCAAATCGGGCGCGATCTTCGGCTATGTCAATCGATTCAGGCGACGTACCTAAGATCTTGAATCCACGTGCTTCCAAGCCCTTCGCTATCTTGAGCGGCGTCTGCCCTCCCAATTGAACTATGATGCCGTGCGGTTTCTCGACGTCACCGATATTGGTGACATCTTCCAAAGTGAGAGGTTCGAAATAGAGCCTGTCTGAAACGTCGTAATCAGTCGAGACTGTTTCCGGATTGGAATTGACCATCACCGATTCGTAGCCCATTTCACGGAGCGCCATGGTGGCATGCACGCAGCAGTAGTCGAATTCGATACCCTGCCCGATGCGGTTCGGTCCGCCGCCCAATATCAAGATGCGCGGCTTTTCCGTCGGCGGCACTTCCGATTCTTTTTCGTAAGTCGAATAGAGATAAGGTGTCGTTGCTTGAAACTCTGCCGCACAAGTATCGATGGTTTTGTATGCAGGCACCACATCCAATTTCTTTCTTGTCTCATAAACTTCGTCTTCCGTCGAGGACGTGAGAAGACCGAGATGCACGTCGCTGAAGCCCATGCGCTTCAGCCCATAGAGCTCATCTTTGTTCAGTTTGTCGATTTTGATTTGCTTATCTTTAAGCGCTTTTGCAGTATGGTGAATGTCGACCAAATTGTCGATAAACCAGGGATCGATTTTGGTCAGGTCGACAACTTCATCAGGTGAAATTCCTGCTTCCAAAGCGCCAATAATATCGGTGATGCGGTGATGCGTAGGGACGGACAGGCGGCGGCGCCATTCCCAGAAGTCGGCTTTGGTTCTTGCCGGCACGGCGGAGAATCCCGGCAATCCCAATTCAAGACCGCGCAGCGCTTTCTGAATTGCTTCCTGAAAGGTGCGACCGACCGCCATCACTTCTCCGACCGACTTCATCTGAGTCGTAAGAGTAGTATCGGAGCCACGGAATTTTTCGAAATTGAAGCGCGGCACTTTCGCTACGACATAATCGAGAACCGGCTCGAATGAAGCAGGCGTTGTGCCGGTGATGTCGTTGGCAATTTCATCGAGCGTCAGCCCGATGGCCAGTTTGGCCGCAATTTTGGCGATCGGATAACCGGTTGCTTTGCTGGCCAATGCGGATGAGCGCGAGACGCGAGGATTCATCTCGATCACGACAATGCGGCCGGTTTCTGTGTCCACGCCGAATTGAATGTTCGAGCCGCCGGTATCGACACCGATGGCACGAATTACTTTTATAGCCGCGTTGCGCAGTGCCTGATATTCCTTATCGCTCAAGGTTTGCACCGGCGCTACGGTAATGGAGTCTCCCGTATGCACTCCCATTGCATCGAAATTCTCAATGCCGCAAATAATCACCACATTGTCCAGGCGATCGCGCATGACCTCCAGCTCGATTTCTTTCCAGCCGAGCACGCTTTCTTCCAAGAGGATCTCGCTTACCGGGCTGGCGTTCAGTCCATTCAGCGCGATATCGTGCAATTCTTCGTGGTTGTAGGCGATGCCACCGCCGGCGCCACCGAGCGTAAAGGCGGGTCTAATAATTATCGGAAAACCAATTTCTTGCGCGATCTTGTCCACTTCGGCAATGTTGTGCGCAATGCCGGAGTTAGGCACGAACAGCCCTATCTCCTGCATTTTGTTTTTGAACAAATCGCGATCTTCCGCCAATTTTATGGCGTTCAGTTTGGCGCCGATCAATTCGACTTTGTGCTCTTCGAGAAAGCCGCACTCTGCCAGTTCTACCGCGACATTGAGAGCTGTCTGACCGCCCATCGTCGGTAAGAGCGCCTGCGGCTTTTCGATGGCGATGACCGCCATTGCTACTTCTTTAGTGACAGGCTCGATGTAGGTTCGGTCGGCAACTTCCGGGTCCGTCATTATGGTGGCCGGGTTGGAGTTGATGAGAACGACTTCGTAACCCTCTTCTTTTAATGCTTTGCAGGACTGGGTGCCTGAATAGTCGAATTCGCAAGCTTGACCGATCGTAATTGGTCCGGCACCTAACACTAGGATTTTTTTGATGTCTTTTCGTTTTCCCTGCATCTTAATTTTTGGCTCTCCGTCAGCCATCCGATCTTACATCCAGCAGGGCTCTTGACTGAACCTGTGGGAGGCTCAAGCAAAACAAATCGAGATGAGACTTATGCCACTAAGAATTTTTCTCTTGATATCGTTTTGAAATCCTCTCAGCCTGGCAGAAATAGAAATAAGAGCAGTCGATGGCTGACTGCGTTTTAAGCGAAGGCTGATTTTAATTAGCCCAAATCTATCTGGTTAGCTTGTTTAACCAGGTCAGGTTGGGTCAGGGGGGTCAATATGTCATTGTTGCCGCAGAGGCAGACTCTGCTTCACCTTGGCGCGAAGTTTCTGCGCGTTTGCGTTTTGAGTGCACTTATCGCTTCATTCATTCCCACCCAGTCTATGGCTGGAGTGGTCAGGCAAGACGAAGCCAAACTGGCTCAACAAGTCGGCTTGCCGGTCTATGAATGGAAGAGCGATGCTGTCGAGCCGCAGGCCGTGGCGATTCTGGTTCATGGCTTGACCATGCATGGCGCTATTTACGACAAACTGGCTCGGCACTTGGCTGACCAGGGATTTATAGTGCTGGCACCTGATCTGCATGGTTACGGACGTTGGACTGAAGCTCCCTCTGCAAAGCGTCATTGCAATGAATGCGGCGCCCAAGTCTGTTATCAAAAGAGCCGCCGCGACCTTGTTGGACTTGTTGATTCGGCAAAACAGACTTATCCGTCCCTTCCTCTTTATATGATAGGAGAGAGCTTAGGCGCCGACATGGTTCTATATTCCGTCGGTCAGCGCCCCAGAGCGGTCGATGGCATAGTTCTTTCCAGCCCGGCGATCAAAAGACGCTTCAACATGGTTCCACGAGTGTTCTGGGATGTTTCCCTCCTCACTCACAACCTTTATCGCCAGGTCAATCTCGTTCCTTACATGAAAAAATTCGCCTCCGAAGATCCGCGCATTATCGAGGAAGCCGTGCACGATCCTCTGGTGCGCAAGAAAATGACAACCTGGGAGCTTTTCAAGACGATTCAGACGATCAGGCCGACTCTCAGCTATGCCGAGAAAGTGCCTGCGAACATGCCTGTTCTCGTTATCCAGGGCGACAAAGACCGTATGCTGAAGACCAACGGCGTCTGTGACTTGCTCAAGCACTTGAGCTCGCAGGACCGCACGGTGAGATGGTTCAAGGACAGAGGTCACCTGTTGCTGGAGACTGCCTACCTGCAGGATGAAACGCTCAGTACTGTCGACGGCTGGCTCAAAGAGCATCTCAACAACGGCAAATTCGTCCAGGCATCAGTGCAAGGCAGTATCAAAAACGAAAGTCTAGAGAACAACTAACGTCTGGTCGGCAGCGTCTCTGTCAGGCGATATTGCAATCCGGCAGCAGGATTGAAGTCGATTCTGTTTTGAAAGCCCGCAGGCCCAGCGGGGGCGGGGCGCAAGAAGGGAAACTTCAGTGTGGGGTTGTAAGTCTGCGGACTTCCGTAGGCGGGCGGATTGGGGCGCTCGAAGACACGTGCCGCCGCCAGCACCGTGCGCACGTCTTCAATCGGCGTCGAGCCGGCTCTGCTGCCAACTACGTCGGTCATGCCGACTACGCCTATAGCTTTGAATTCCTGATTGAGCAGCGGTCCGCCGGAATTGCCCGGCTCCACCTTCAAATCGGTCGCAATCACCTTGCGGTTCGGATCCTCGCCCGGCAAAAGACCGCCGCGTATTCTTTCTCTGCCGTATTGGTCGTAGAGCATCGAGGAAAGAGTGACCTTGCCCTCGAATCCACCCGGCGTAAAGCCCGAGCCATCCGATGCCAAAAACCATTTATTTTGCGCAAACTGGCTTGGTGACTCGAAAGCTTGCGGGCGCTGCCACCTTCCTCCCACTGACATGAAGACTTCATTCACCCCACGCGGATATCCGAGCGCGGCCACCCTGTCACCCTTGCTAAGGTCGCTGCTTTCCGCCATAGGCAGAGGTTTGAAGACTTCGTTAGGGCGGCGGTGCAGCCTCAGTACGGCCAGCTCGGTCTTGGGGTCCAGATATTCCACATCGGCTTTATAGTTCTTTCCACCCGGCAATGTGACCGACAAGCTGCCGGGCTGGACATCTTTAACCACGTGATAGCTCGTTACCACGCGCCCGTCGGCGGTTGCCACAAATCCGCTGCCGGTGGTCGGGGCACGCATGACTCCAGGCGGCGGGGGGGCATTGGTTTGCACTTCTATGTAAGCAACGCTCTCTCTGGCTTGCTTGTATTGGGCAACAACTCCGCTGTTGGCGCGATAAGCCGTAATGTCGCTGGGATTCCAGCGATCGCCGGGTAACTGCGTGGGGATGCGTTCGAATCCAGGAGCCAGTCTGTCAGTAGGAAGTGCATCGCTGTGCAGCTTCTGATTGAGCGCTGCATCTTCGTTCTTGGTTTTAAGCCCCGGCAGAAAACCAGGAATCTCAAACTGGGTCATGAATGTCCGAATTTGCCTTGTGGAAGACTTATTACTTTAAGGATCATGACCAATCAAGTCACTGGGAAATTTACGTAGAGGAACCAATCGCCTCATTGCTTGTCTGGCAATTGTTCCAATTCGGTACTATTTTCGCTTTGAGCGGCTGCAATTAATTTGTCGGCAATTCCGCACCGATAGAATTGCAAGTCAAAAATCTATCGATTGGTCTTTCCTTAGTTTGGTGAAAACATGACTACTTCCACTAAATCCGCCGGCAAATCTTCGCAAGCCGTTCTGTCCGACAAGAAGCCGCTTTCCGACAGCGAATTGCAAGATATCAATGCGTATTTTCGTGCCGCCAACTATCTGTCGGTCGGTCAGATTTACCTTATTGATAATGCACTTCTTAAGGAACCGCTCAAAATTCATCATGTAAAACCACGCTTGCTCGGTCACTGGGGAACGACTCCCGGTCTGAATTTGATCTATGTGCATCTGAATCGCCTGATCAAGAAGCGCGATTTGAATGTCATTTACATCACCGGCCCAGGTCACGGCGGACCGGGTCTTGTGGCAAACACCTATCTGGAAGGCACATACAGCGAAGTCTATCCGCATATCAGTCAGGATGAAGAAGGTATGCAGAGGCTTTTCAAACAATTTTCTTTTCCGGGCGGCATTCCCAGCCACGTTGCGCCGGAAACTCCCGGCTCCATCCATGAAGGCGGAGAACTTGGTTATGCCCTTACTCACGCAGCGGGTGCCGTTTTCGACAATCCATCATTGATTGCCGCCTGTGTTGTCGGCGATGGCGAGGCGGAAACCGGACCGCTGGCCGGCAGTTGGCATTGGAACAAGTTCCTTAATCCGAAGCGAGACGGCGCTGTTCTGCCAATATTGCATTTGAACGGTTACAAGATTGCCAATCCGACCATCTTCGCAAGGATGGATGATGATGAATTAAGAAGCTATTTCACAGGGCTCGGTTATGAACCGATATTTGTTGAAGGTGATGAACCACTGGTGGTGCATCAAATTATGGCTGCAGCGCTCGAATATTGTTTCGATCGCATAGCAGAAATTCAAAACGCATCGAGGGCGGAACAATCGTCGGCGCATATTGAACGCCCGCAATGGCCAATGATTGTGATGCGCACCCCCAAAGGCTGGACCGGCCCCAAGATTGTCGACGGGAAACAGGTTGAAGGTACTTTTAGATCGCACCAGGTGCCGTTGTCCGAACTGAAATCGAAACCCGATCATTTGAAGCAACTCGAAGAATGGATGCGCAGTTATAAACCGCAGGAGCTGTTCGAAAAAGACGGAAGTTTGAAAAAACATCTGCGCGAACTTGCTCCGGTCGGGACAAGGCGCATGGGGGCGAATCCGCATGCCAATGGAGGCTTGCTGCTCAAAGATTTGAAACTTCCCAATTTCGAAGATTATGCAGTTGAAGTAAAGAAGCCAGGAACCACTGAAGAAGGTTCAACGGCAATAATGGGAAAATATTTGCGCGATGTTATGAAGCTCAATGATAGTGCTTCTAATTTCCGCGTCTTCGGCCCGGATGAAACGGCTTCGAATAAATTGTCCGCCTTATTCGATGAAACAGATCGAGTTTTCATGGAGCCCATTCTGAAAACAGACGATCATCTCTCGCAAGACGGAAGGGTGATGGAGGTTTTGAGCGAACACCTCTGCCAGGGCTGGCTTGAAGGTTATCTGCTGACGGGAAGACACGGTTTCTTCTCCTGCTATGAAGCGTTCATTCACATCATCGATTCAATGTTCAACCAGCATGCAAAATGGTTGAAGGTGACAAAAGACATTCCCTGGCGTGCGTCAATTGCTTCTTTGAACTATTTGCTCACCTCGCATGTTTGGCGCCAGGATCACAACGGTTTCAGCCATCAGGACCCGGGCTTTGTCGATCATGCCGTCAATAAAAAAGCAGATGTCATTCGTGTTTATTTTCCGCCTGATGCAAATACTCTTTTGTACGTTACGCACAAGTGCCTGCGCGGTCGTGACAAAATCAACATAGTGGTTGCGGGTAAACAGCCACAATTGCAGTGGCTTGATATGGACTCTGCAATTAAGCATTGCTCCGTCGGTTTGGGCATCTGGGATTGGGCCAGCAATGATCAAGGAGCAGAACCGGATGTGGTGATGGCATGCGCCGGCGATGTGCCTACTCTCGAGACACTGGCGGCGGTATCGATATTACGGCAGCATGTTCCCGATTTGAAAATACGAGTGGTAAACGTTGTTGATTTGATGACATTGCAGCCGGCGTCCGAACATCCGCATGGATTGCCGGACCAGGAGTTCGACTCTATTTTTACAAAGGACAAGCCGATCATTTTTGCGTATCACGGCTATCCATGGTTGATCCATCGACTGACTTATCGTCGCAATAACCATGGAAACTTGCATGTGCGCGGTTACAAGGAAGAAGGTACGACAACCACACCATTCGACATGACGGTTATGAATGATACCGACAGATTTCACTTGGCTCTGGATGTAATTGATCGGGTGCAAGGGTTGGAAACTGTTGCTGCCCGTGCGCGCCAATGGCTCAGAGGAAAGCTGATCGATCATAAGAGATACATTCACGAGCATGGAGAAGATATGGAAGAGGTGCGCAACTGGAAGTGGCCGTTTGCGGCGCCAAAACAGACTAAAGGTTGGGGTGTATAGTCCGCAGGATACGAGGAAAAAGCGATGAGTATTCTCGTTTTCAATGCCGGTTCCAGCACGTTGAAAGCAAGCCTTTTCAACGAGTCTGTGTTTTTGAAGCAGAAGTCGAAAAACGACGCGCCGATATTCGAAACGAGTGCTGAAGTAGATGGCGGCAGTCGCGAAGAGTTCAAGAAAGCGGCGATGAAAATCATCGAGACTGTTCTCAAAGATGCAAAACAAGAGAAGAGCTCCATCTCTATTGTCGGTCACAGAATCGTCCACGGCGGTGCGAAACTTCGCGCTACGACGTTAATCGACGACGATGTAATGACCGCAATTCAAGACCGGATCAACCTGGCACCCACTCACAATCCAAACGCACTGGGATGCATCGATGCTGCCAGAGAGTTTTTCGCTTCCGGTGCAAAAAACTATGCTGTTTTCGATACCGCATTTCACAGGACTATTCCTGATATTCGCAGTCTTTACCCGGTTCCCCACGACTGGGTCGAGAAGTTCGAGATCAGGCGTTATGGTTTTCACGGTATCAACCATAGCTACTGTTCCCGCCGCGCATCCGAAATGTTAAAAGAAGCACCGGAAAGATTGATCGTCTGCCACCTGGGCAATGGATGCTCACTGGCAGCCGTTCTTCATGGTGTCTCCGTCAATACGACAATGGGTTTTACACCCATGGAAGGACTGATGATGGGCACCAGATGCGGTTCCATTGATCCGGGGATTATTTTGCAACTGATAAACAATAAGGATTTCACGGGCGAAGAATTGGAGAAGATTCTCAATAAAGAATCGGGATTGCTGGCCGTTAGCGGTAAAACAAGCGATATGAGAGAACTTCTGGAAGCGAGAACTGATGGCGATGAAAAAGCGATCCTCGCATTCGATATGTTTGTAGATCGACTTGCTCAGAATATCGCATCATTTACAGCGGCGCTCGGTGGACTGGATGCGCTCGTATTTACCGGTGGAATCGGCGAGCACTCTCCGGAAGTTCGCAGGGCTACAGCAGAACACCTCGCGTTTCTGGGGATAAAAATTGACGCGCAGGCCAATCAGTCTGCCGTCGGTGATGATACTGCAGACGCCACTATATCGGCGAAAAATTCCAAAGTATCGCTGCTCAAAATCCGCGCCAGGGAAGAGCTGGAAATCGCGCGTCAATGTTTCGAGCTTGCCAGTGCAAACGTGTTTTCATTCTGACGGATCCGCCTAATTCGGTTTCGCTTGCATGGTTCGATATATGCGCGAGTACTGGCAATAATTTTGCCAGCCACGTTCTATCTGGGCGCGATCGTCTTCGCTCAATTGACGAACGATCTTTCCGGGGACGCCCATCACCAGACTGTAGGGCGGAATTTCTTTTCCGGGAGATACAACGGCACCGGCTGCAACTATCGACCCGTGACCTATGACTGCATGATCGAGAACAACCGCACCCATTGCGATCAAACAATCAGCCTCAATTCTGCATCCATGGAGAATGGCTCCATGACCGACGGTAACGCGTTCTGCAACGTATAAACCATGACGACCAGTGACATGCAACATACAGCCATCCTGGATGTTGGTGTTTTCTCCAATTTCAATTGAATTGATATCACCGCGCAAAACGCTGTTGAACCATACGCTTGCGCCGGCGGCGATCTTTACCCGCCCGATCAAAACGACGGTAGGAGCGATATACGCGTCTTCTGCGACTTGTGGTTCGTGACCTTCAAAAGGAATAAGCATGCCATTCATAAAGAAGAGTCTAGCGCACCAAAAAGAAGGCGCGGCAAGCCGAATGACCAAATAATAAATAGGATTGCAAGTTGAATTGTGAATGGAAAGCAACGGAGAGCATAAAATGGCGACTTTCGGGCTGCAAAGATGTTAAAATTAACCCTTGGAGTAAAGGAGACGTCACACATGCCCGTATACGACCAGCCCATGCGGAAGCTTCTTGGAATCCTCTCGCCTACGATTTCTTGGCTTAATGAGAAAGGATCGGTAGACGTGAATTCCGTTCCAGAGAATCATTTGGAAGCTATCAAGCAGTTGGAACGTATCGGAGTTGTTCACAAGCGCAACAATCGCTGCTACGAATTGCAGAAGATTCGTTTGAAGAAGCTGATGGGCAATCTGGGCATCGAAGAGCTCGTCAATCCAGAACCCGCAGTTGCAGCAGTTGCTCCTGTAGAACTGAACTAGGCCATTTTTAAAGATATTGAATTACGCGCGTTTCGTTCGCTTGAGTGGGACAAACTTTTAGAGTTCCTCGCTCAAGAAGCTGAAAGCAAACGTGGCAAAGAGCTGTGCAGACAAGTATTTCCGGTCGCAGAACGAGCGGTTGTAAATGTGATGCTTGCCGAATCGGATGAAGCGCTTGCGTTGCTGAATCAGCGAACAGGCATGTCCTTCGATCGGTTGCCGGATTTAGAAGAAGTCTTGCACCGGTTGAATTCTCAGGCTGTTCTTTCGGAAAGCGAATTGCATTTCTCGAGAATGACGATGTTGCTTTCAAGGAACATTCGCAAATCCCTCTTGTTGCTTGACAACGATGCATTTCCCGCGCTGCGCGCTTATTTGCCGTCTCTGTCTTTGTTCGATCAATTGCTGAATGTATTGAACGAAATGCTTGATGATTCCGGCAAGGTAAAAGACGATGCCACGCCGCAATTGAGAGGATTGAAGAGTGAAGTCAGACGTCTTGATTCGAAAATAAAAGACGAATTGAACAGAGTCATTCATTCGCAAACACAATCGAAGGCGCTGCAGGAACCCATTTTTACCCAGAGAAACGGCCGCTATGTAGTGCCTGTGAATGCCAGTCAGCGCCATGTAATTCCAGGCATCGTACACGACAGTTCTCAAAGTGGACTGACTGTATTCGTAGAGCCCATGCCGGTTGTCGAGCTGGCAAACAAGTTGAGAATTAAAGAAGCGGAGATCGAGCATGAAATTTCGCGCATTCTTGCCGAATTGTCTCAGCATGTGTATTCCGGTCGTGATGAGCTTTCTCGAGCATTCATTGCTTTGGCGCAAATGGATGCGATATTTGCACGCGCGCGCTTTGCCATCAAATACGATGGCATAAAACCTGAGTTGAGTGAAGATACTCGCTTTGAATTCATAAGCGCACGACACCCTCTTCTCATACTTCAGTCAGGCAAAGAAAAGGTTGTCGCAAATACGGTAACACTGGGAGGAAAAGATCGAACTCTGATAATTACAGGTCCTAATACCGGTGGTAAAACTGTTCTTCTCAAAACTATCGGATTGCTTTCCCTGATGGTGCGAGCCGGGCTTTTGATCCCGGTCGGCAGAGGTTCCAAGGCCGCGCTTTTCAAAGAAGTCTATGCGGACATCGGTGATGAGCAGTCGCTAGCGCAAAGTCTCTCGACCTTTTCGTCGCACATGACCTCCATCGTTGAGGTGGTTAAGAGCGCAGAGGTGGGAACTCTTGCCTTGCTGGACGAGATCGGCGTCGGCACGGACCCCAGAGAGGGCGCGGCAATAGCCCGCGCAGTGTTGGAACATCTCAATGAATCGGGTGCCGTTACGGTCAGCACCACTCACTTTGGACAATTGAAAACACTTGCCTATAACCTGCCCGGCATGATCAACGGCAGTTTGGAATTCGACGAAGCTACGCTGTCGCCGACTTACAGGCTGCGCGCGGGAATTCCCGGCAGTTCCAAGGGCATCACAATTGCCAGGCGACTCGGTCTGGATGAGCGCCTGGTAGGTGAGGCAATTTCTTATCTGGATGTAGCGGATGCTGCAATTGACGAAACGGTCGCCAGGCTTGAAAGGCAAATATCAAGCCTGGAAGCAAAGGAGGCTGAGGCGGGCGAAAAACTCAAAGAGGCGGAGAGTCTCAGCCGAGAGCTGGAAGCCGAAATCGAGCGCGAACGGACTCAATCCGAAAAGACCCGCCAGTCCCTTGCCGTAGATCTGAAAGAAGAATTCGCTGTCGCTTTCGATTTGATTAAGGACACCATACGCAATCTCCAAAAAGAGCCAAGCATTGCCGGTGCTCAGAAGGCAAAAGAAAAAATGGAGCAGTTGAGGCAAGAGCTCAAATGGCTCGATGCACCATCCGGCAAAGCCGGAAACATGGAGCCGCAGAAGCTTGCAATTGGTGACAGGGTAATGGTTTTAAGCCTCAATCAGAGAGGTGTCATCGAAGAATTGCCGGAAGCTGTAGAAAAAAATCCGAGAGGAATTGTTGTCGTAAGGGCCGGTGCCGTCAAACTGAAAGTGCCGGCTAGCGATGTTAAACGGCTGTCGGCAGGAGGCGGAAAAGACCCGAAAGAGAAAGCCGGTAAAGCGGGCCGTTCTTTTGGTGTGAGCAAGGCGGGCGGGCCGGGGCGACTTTATCGCAACGAAACCAATGTTTTTGTCCGCACCGATTCCAACACTCTGGACCTTCGAGGCGAGAGGGTCGATGCCGCCCTGGTGAAGCTGGAGCAATTCCTGGACGAGTGTCTTTTGGCGTCCACCAGTCCGGTCATGATCATTCACGGGCACGGAACGGGTGCGGTCAAAGAAGCAGTGCGTCATTATTTGACCAAAAGTAAGTATGTTTCGAAATTCAGGCCGGGTGAGACATACGAAGGTGCGGACGGCGTTACGGTGGCAGAACTTTAGCCACGCTTTCGTATTTCCCCCACCGAGGCCGCAAAATAATTTGTCCAGAACCTGCCGCGCTTTGTATAGATGCAAGGGACCTGCTTCAGCACAGTCCACCAGCGAGCCTAATTGCGAGACTTCCAGCGGTTCTTCAATCATCAAGGTTAATTTTTCCGCCAATTGGTCAGGCTCTACGTGGTTTTCCCACATACAAATAAGGGAATGATATTTAAGCTGAGTGCAGCATTGGTGCTCCTTTCAGTCGCGCGAGGATGTCAAGATGGTTGGTGGGAATCAAGCCCCCCGCAGTGAAGAGATAGGCACAGTTCAGGAAGCTGGACCGGACGGCACTGCCAATCGTGAATCGGATGGATTCACGCAGGAATATTTGCGTGCCACGGAGCGCCGCACTGTCGGTTTCCAACCGCAGGACGCAGCAATCGAGCCGGTCACTCAACTGCAAGGTTATGACCGCAATCTGGGTTATGAACGTATTGCAGTATCCAATACGCCAATGGCTCTGCGTATCGACAACATAACCAACCTGCTGGCCAGGGGAGAGCGCTCGGCAGGAAACTTGCAAGAAGTAAACCGTTACTACGGCAGAGCCCAGAAAGAAGCGGATGACCTTTTCAGCGTCGCTGCTCAGAACATTATGAAAGGGCGCGAAGATTTTCAGGGCATTCTTGCTGCGAAGTCTCCGCAAGAAGTGTTCGCCGGCATGGAAGCTTCCATTCAGAAGCAAGCACAAGCAATTCAACAACAGATGCAACAAGAGCAAGACCCGGCACGGCAGAGACGCCTGGCTCAGCTTTTGGCTATGGAAGAAGATCGCGTCGCCACATTGGAGCGGATGAAACAGACGACCAATCCGCAAGAATTGAATCGTCTATTAATGTACGACGCGTTCACCGCCACCCGGATCGATCTTTCACATAAGATGATGAATGAGAGAAATCCGGCCGAAGTGAGGAAGATGGCCGAAGCAGAGATGAACCTGCACACCGTGCAGCGTGCACCCGGCTTTACTCGCGCCAACTACGGCATGCTTTTGATGCGCATGGGTCAGTACGATCCTAATAGACCTGATAATGCTGCTTTACGTGCATTGCAGGATGCAGCATCTGTAGATCCTGAAATGGTCCCTAATCCTAATAGTTCGGATCCCAAACGGCAGATGGGCGATCCGAATTTTATGCGCGTTGCTTCTGAAATTACCGGCATGGCGCCGAATAATCCAAGGTTTGCAGAAGTACTCAGACCTATATTCAATAGAGACGTCAACCGTTCACCTGCACAAAGTTATGACGCAGGATACAGCCCGACAACGGCTGGTGATCCTCGTAACACTGTTCGCTATTCGCAAGTACAAAATGAAGGTTTTGTCCCGACCGATAACAAAGTAGCGACCAATAATGCCGCCTTACTGGAACAGCAGCGCGTCACCGATCAAACGCAAGGCGCAACTCAACTGGTCGGCGGCAAGACGCCTTTTCAGCGCGCTCGTGAACTGACTGCGGCATTTCCTCAAACTGGTCTGACTCCTGAAGTTCGCAGAGCATACGAAGCTACAGTTCTTGATTCCGATAAAGGTGTTTCTCCAAGAGTTGCCGAGTTGCAAGGACGTTTGGCGCAACTGGAGCAAAGAAAGAACCAAGTGGAGCAGCAGGTCGCTGCCCTGCAAACTCCGGAGATTAAATCGCTCTTTCAGCAAAGCGTGCAAAAGGTTATGGCCAAAACGCCTGCGGAACAAGAGCAATTCAAGGCTCTGCAGCAACAACTGGGAGCTGCTACCGATAAAGCACAACGCGACCAGATTCTTACCCAGCTCGGTCAAATTTCTCCTGAATTTGTACAAGCCGTTCGCACGCTTGAGGAAAAGATCAAGCCTCATCAAGAACAAATCCAGCAAATTGCACAGCAAATTGCGCAGGAAGGCGTAGCTCTCAGCGAAGAGCTTGTCGGAGAAATGAATCAATCTTCGGCCACTCGCATGGAGTATGCCGAAAAGTTGATGAAGTCGGAAAAGCCGGAAGACAAGGAATTGGGCAAACGCCTTCTGGTCGAGTCGATTGCTAAAGCTACTCCGGAAATGCAGCAAGCTTTCGCTACTGCAGCCCAGCAACTCGGGCTTACAGAGCAAGACTTCCAGAGAATTGCGGCGAATCTGCCTCAAGCTCAAGGAGAAATTCAACGCACCGCAGATGGTAGCGCAGTCACTCCGCAAGGCGGCGCGGAAAATTCTCCGGCCGGATTGCTCATGGACCGCAATCGCCAGGCATTTGATGCGGCTCAAGACAAGAAAGCCGCTCTTGCTCAAATGCAGGAAAGCTTCAAAAAAGCGGTTGCAGATACAGACAGTGAAATAAGTAAGTTCATGCAGTTGAGCCAGGCTCATGCTCAATTGGCAGCACAAATGCCGGCCGAGGATCAAGCCAAGTTCCAAAAGATGCAAGCGGCAGGAACTCCGCCTCAGGAAAAGCAAGCTCTTCAAGCTGAACTGTCGACTAAGTATGCCAATATGGTCCAGTTGGAAACGCAGATGCAGGCGCTGGTGCCTAGCGGCGATCCTAATCAATTGCTTCTTAATCAGTTCAGAGCGCGTTATGAATATGCTCGCGCTGCGAATGCCGCCGGCGATGACGCTACAGCCAAGACAGTGCTTTCTGAAGGTTTTTCCACTCTCGGCAAAATGGCTGGTGTGGAAAAGGCCGCCGGTCTGGTGCAAGCGAAACCTGAAATAGCGGAACTGGCGACTAAGCTCGGTGTCGATTCGAATGCTCTTCTTAGAGCTGCCGCAGCCGAAGCGCAGACAGCGCCCGGTCAAGGCGCAGCCGGCAGTTTGGAAAAAACTCTGACTGATGCGCGGACATTGATACAGAGCGGCAAAATCGATGAAGCCAAAAAATTGTACGAGCAGGCCATCAAAATTGTGGACTCTTCGTTCAACCATGAGCAAAACAATGCCAAGATCAAGGCAGCGCAGGATGCGCTTCAAAGCGGCAATCTGACCATCGATCAGCGAATCCAAAAGCATCAGGAACTGGCCGAGTTGTTCGGTGCCGCCTGGCAGGCTTACAACATCCGCAATCAGTACGCGCAGATTCTTTCTCATGACGCTTACAGGCAAAATGCGGCTGCTGAAGTAGCCTTCAAGGATGCTATCGCTGCAGCCGACAAAGTGCCGGTTGAAGCTATGAAGCGCCAGATGGAAATAATTGCGAATGACTCAGGCACTTTCCAGACAGAATATGAAAATGCTACAGGAGAGCGTCAGAAGCAAATCCAAGATGGTCAAAAATTCCTTGAGGCATTCAGCGGCACGCTGAATGGTCAGGCGTTGGCTCAGGGTGGACCTGCTGCTGATGTGGCATGGGTCAATACCCAAATCAATGCCAGAAAGGCTCTGGCTTCTTTCTATGTCCGCCTGGTTATCGATAAGGACGAGCAAGGCCAGCCGATCATGAAGGCTGACGGTAACCCGAGATTTACCGTAGATGGCTCCAAGGTCTTCAAGCCGGAAGAGGCGATGAAGGCTATTGATGAGGCGAAAGCCAAGTACAAGGCATTGCACGGTGTTGATCTGGATGCCGATGCGACCAAAGATCCCAGCTTGCTGATTCTGCAAAAGGGCATTTATGACAACAGCCCTGCTGAATTGCAGAAGAAGTATTCACAAGTTTCTCGCTACTTCCATGAGTCGGTTGCCGCTTTACCAACTCTCGTTGCCGGCGTCAGCACCGCACTTCTGATGTCCAAATTCAGACCTTTGCGCGGTATGGCTGGAATTGCCGAAGGTGCCACGGCTACGTCCGCTCAGAGCGCAAGGCTCTGGGGCATGTCCCTGCTGGGCGGTTCTGCAGTTGCGTCGGCAACTCATCACACTGTAATGACGCAGGGATTCGGTCGCACCGACACGACCTGGGGTCAGAGTATCGCTGCCGGTACTGGACTGACTATCGGTGGTGTGGCAGCCCTCAAGTCTTCAAACTACTTCTTCCGCAATGCGACGGATGACACCACTGCTGCGATTTTCCGCAATTCTACCGGCAAGGATATGACCTTCCAGGGCCGTCTGCATACCGTCGATGAATTAACGGCAATGAGAGGGAAGGCCGAATTCGCCGGCATGACGTCTCAAATCGATGAAGCGATTCGAATCAATCAGAACAACACTGCGGTTCTGAAGAAGCAGTTTCCGAATCTGGATATCAAGGACGCTAACCACTTCTTGCGTGACTTGCCGAAGGCCGGAGTTTCTGATTCTTGGGTAATAGGCGGTAACACAATCGGCGCCAACACTCGTTTAGGTCAGGCTATCAAAGGAAATGCCGGAGAGTACTCAGTAGCTTTGAGAACTCCTGAGTATGGGGCGACGTTTGGAAAACACGGCGGCATTTTGCTGGATCCGAAGAGACCGGACGTGATAAAGGCGTTCAAGGATGCCGGCTACAAGGTCGCCGATACCGCTGACGGAGCGGTACTGGAGATGAAGACTGTAGGTGAAGCCGTCGACGTCTTCAAGAAACTCGAAGCTCAGCCCATAGTCGGTTTTGGTGGAAATAGCGCAAATAGTGTGGCTAGGGCCGCCAGAGAGCAGATTGCTCGCATTGAAAGCACTGGCTTGGCAGCCGAAGCGAATATTGCCGACAACCTCGCGACCGCTAATCTGAGTGCAAACAAAGGTCTAATTGAGTTTGCATACAACGGTGGCGTGAGAGAAGCCGTTCAGCAATTTGCATATGCTTCCAAAAATGGCGTCACTGCCACCATGAATAATTCCGGACTTGCTCGTACCGGGCGATTCGTCTCGGGCTTCCCAGGCGCTGCTTCGACAGGAGCCGTGGTCGGCGTTGGTTCTGAGGGCTATGATGCCTTGACTGGCGGAGAGTTCAGCTTCACCGATGCTGCGCTCAAAACAGCAGGTACGACCGCATTGCTGTGGGGTGGACCTAAGGTCGTCGGTGGCGTGCGCGGAGTATTCAGGCCGCTTAACGGCAAGGTTTACGGCGATCTCGGAGTGTCCACCTATGGCGGCGGTGTTGCTGGCGGTGCGGCACTATATGCGCCTAGCAATTATTTGCCCGCCTGGCAGCAACTGGCTTTCGAGCGTGACAGCATCGATCCAAGCACTGGCAAGCCATACGAACTCAGTCTTCAAAGCGCGTTTGTAACGCCAATGTGGAAGTCGTCAACCGACAATATCGTCTTCAGTTCACTGCTCCTGGGAGGACTTGCTGCAAAACCAGGACAAGCCTTCATGGCTAAAGCTCCTTGGGGCAATCCCATGACGGCTATGGGAGCCATGGGAGCCAGAGAAGAAATGGGAGCGGTGTCTTATCACGGAATTAAGTCAGTCCTGAATCCTGTAGTGAACTATGGCGCCAGACCGATTCACAACTTCGCAGTAAGACCACTTTCCGATTACGTGGCGAGACCTGTCACAAACTATCTGGTCCGACCTGTCGCCAACTACGCCGTCAGACCCATTTACAATTATGGTGGAAGGCAGATTGGAGGCGGTACTTTAGGCTTGTTTACCGGTTCCACCTGGAACGCAATGGGTTCCAAAATCGGCGGAGAAGTAGGACCGGCTCTGGCGACCGGGCTTGCCATCAAGTCTTTCGACACTTTGGTGCAGACGCAGAATTTGTGGGAAGGGCAGAAAATTATCGCTCCGCTTGAGCGCTTGAATCAGCCGATAGTGGACGACAAACTCGACCCTGCTGCTATGCAGCAACAGCTTGCGGCTGCGCAGGAAAAACAGCGCCAAGATGCAGAACGTCGTCGAGCTGAGCAACAACAGCAACAACAGCAACAACAACAACAACAGCAAGGCGAAAACCCCGATCTTACCGGCGGCGTTCGTTAATTTTCCAAATTGGAGCGTACAATCCACACTAAGACTGGAAAGTCACTGGAGGCAAGCGATAGAAGTAGGGTTATATTAGATACAAGACCTTTTTCCGGAGATTCCCTAAGAGAGGAACCTCTGGTTAGGCGCTTAAACATCAAGCAAGACTGAAGTGAACCCATCGATGCCAGGGAGATTTAATTCAAAAATTTCAAAGCGTGTCCAGAAAGCCCCCTTCCTGTATACACATGAATAAGCCTAAGCCACTCGCGCGCTTATCCATCGATTCAGTTCTCTTGCACAGAGGTTACTACCTAAATGGCCGGTCACAATCCTTACGAACCTAGTGTTGAACCGCAACAAAGAGCGGTTAATGAAGTTCGTCCTGAAGAAGAAGTTCAAAGCAGCCCTATCAGCTATGACAATGTCATGGCCCGTAGCAGTGACCAATCCACCGCTGGGCGCGATGCGTCGAATTTCTCTGATCGCACCGACCTCAGTACAATTCAGGATCAAAATATTCGCGAAGCCCTGACTCTGGTAGACAATGCCAAAGCCGCGGCAATGCTCCTTTCTATAAAAGAATCCGGTCAACCGGACAATACTGTAATTCAAATGCAGGACGGCAGTGGACGGATCTACAACGTCACTCTGGGTCAGATCAAACAGAGCGTTATGGAAGATCTGGCTAGAAACTCTCAATTCAGAGATTTCAATGATCCGGCTAAATTGCGTGAGTTTGTCGGGCAATCCAATGATGCAGCTCTGACGCTCAGCCAAAAAACGAGAGAGACTTACGAAGCGAAAAGCAGAGAAACCGACACCAATGTCAATGCTCGCAACGAGCTGGCAGCCAAGCTTGGTTTTCCCGCAACCACTCGTGAAATTCCGGACGGCAAGGGCGGTAAGACCGCCGTCACTTCCTATGATGTCACTCCCAGAGACATCGAAAATCGCTTAGCAAGAACAACTGATGCAGCTCAAAGAACCGAACTGGAAAAGTTGAAAGGTCTTTTGACGAATTACGACAGCATTCAAAAAGAACGCAACGCACTTTCTAAAGTTGATGTTGTTGCTGCTCAATTGATGATGAGCGGTTTCACCCACAAAGCGGGCGAACCGACTCTCAATGGTTTGCCTGCAACAAGACAAGAAGTAATGCGGGCATATGAAACAATCAATCGCGCCGCTCGTGGCAATGCTCAGTTGGAAGTGACACCGCAGTTTCAAGCGGTGAAAGAACAATCCACTGCAATGTATTCCGACATCCAGCTTCAGCGCAGCAGAGATGCCGTCAACGCACTCAAAGCAGCCGATGATTTGCGCGTTGCCGGAAAGGTCACTGAAGCTCAAGCTCAGTACGAAGAAGCTCTAAAAAAAGTAAAAGAAGTCGACATGGCTACCATCACGACTCAATGGCAGTCGCAAATGAAGGAGTTCGGTATCGCTGCTGAGAAGCTTCAAGCGCTCGGCAATCCTCCTTCCAATCCGCAAGAAGCTGCCAGATTGACTGCAGAATTGCAGCAACGCAACGACATCGGCTTGCAACTTCAACAGATTATTCAAGTCGGCAAAGAAGTGAAAGTTCAGTACGCAACTTTCTTGAACGAGCAAGGCAAGCCCAACGAAGCTCTTCCTCTTATGACCGATGTTGCTGCTTCAACACCGCCTGAATTGCTGACCGGTGACAAAACATTCGAAGAACAAATGGAAAAATCTCAGAGAATGGGATCGATCACCAGTGGTGATGCTGAGAAACATCGTGCTCTTTACGAACAAGCAATGGCATCTAAAGATTGGTCGACCGCTGAGCGCGAACTGGCTGCTCTCAAGGCAGCTTCTACAAAAGCTACCGAACAATCGATTCAGGGCGCCAAAGACAAAATTGCCACCATGTCGAAGCGTCAAACAGAAATCGATAAGGAGCTTGCCGAACTCAAACAAAACTCCAGCATGAGCGAAGAAGCAAAGGCATTGCGTCTGGAACAGCTCACAAATGAGAAAAACGGATACGATTTGCTGCGCAAGAATCTCGAGGAAAATCTTGGACCGGCCGAGAAAGCAGCAAAAGAACATCAGCATCAGTTGCGTTACATGGAAGGCGTGATCGCTTATTCCAAAGACGATAAAGAAACCGCACACAAGATATTCAAAGAACTCGAATCTGAAGCTCCCGAGATCGCATCGAACAAGGACTATCAACTCGAGACATTGCTCGAAGACACCCGCAAGAAAGGCTGGTGGGAACGCAACTGGGATACGATTGTAGGCGTCGCCAAGATAGCCGCCATCGGTGTTGCCATTGCAGCGGCAGGTGCAGTAACCGGCGGTGTCGGTGCTGTATTACTTACCGGTGCACTCGTGGGCGGCGGCTTGACGCTTGGTGTGGGCGCCGTCGGACATCACGTGGCTCAAGCAAAAGGCTGGAAGAGCACCGACAATTATCAAAACTGGAGACCTGGTCAAGACTTTGTCATGGGCGCGGTTAGTGGCGCCGGTGGTGCTGCAATTGCCCGAGTGTTCCAAGCTGGCAGCATGGCTATGGCTGGTGAAAAACTGGCAACCAGCAGCAGCCTTGGCGTCAGATCGCTTGGAGTGACAATGCAAGGCGCCGAAAAGGCCGGCAGGTTTGCTTTCGGTAAGTGGTACGGCGCTCCTGTCACAGGCACTGCTTATGGATTCGGCTCGGAAGGGCTGGGCACTCTCAGTGGTCAGAAATTCGATCTCAATGACGCTTTTGCTAAGTCAGCCAGTGCAACAGGTGGTATCTTGGCTGCGCAACGCTTAGGTGGATTCGGTTCATTTACCGGTCAGTTGGGATATGCCGGAGTACAAACCGGCGGTGATGCGCTTCAAAATGTATATATGAAGGGTCAGTCTTGGGAGACAGCCACCAGCCACGTGCTTGGCGATGCGTTGCATCACATGACTGAGGCTGCCGTGGTCGGCGGTGTTTCTAACATCAATGCTGCTGCTGCTGCTCACGCAAGAGCCGGTTCGCAAGGATTTACATTCTCTAAAGCAGCCATGGACGGCTCCAGATTGCAAAACTCTGCAAGTTTCCTTGGTGCCACGGGTAGGAATTTGGGCGTTGAAGGAAGAATGCTGTGGTCCTCACTGGGCGGAGTACCGGCTCACCTGGCGGAAAGAGCGAACGTTGTCGCTGCCGCCACCAAAGCTGGATTGCCGGCTGAAACCATTACCGCTATTCAAACTGCCAAGACCTCTGAAGCTGCCCTTGCCGCAGCCAAGAACGCCGGACTCGCTGACGATGCCGTCCTCGCTCTGGAAAACGCAATCAAGCCGTTGCCGACCTGGCAGAAAGTGACTTACGGTACGGTAGGAACCGGTTTAATCGGCGCCAATGTCTACGCGGAACAATCAGCCTATGACGCTTCTCGTACGATCAAAGACGTGAATGATCCCAATACCAGTCCTATGACTAAGATGCATGTCAATAGCAACTATGAGCGTTTCTTGAGACAGATTAAGAAGCCTGTGCCTGTAGTCGTTAGACCTTCGCAACAACAAGGCGGTTAATTCAAATAGAAGCCTCTGTCGCGGCTGCATGACTTATACTTGAACCCATGCCGCAACTTTCGGTTATCATTCCGGCCTACAACGAAGAAAAAAGGCTACCGTCCACGCTTGAGTCGGTTCACAAGTACCTTTCGGAAAGTGAACGGACATTCGAGATTGTCGTGGTCGACGACGGCAGTGTCGACAAGACCAGAGATGTTGTCAATGAATTTGCGGCGCAGCACTGCGGCATAAGGCTGATAACCCATTCTCCGAATATGGGCAAAGGTTATTCCGTTCGTGAGGGCATGCTGCGCGCGGAAGGTGAACTGTTATTGCTCGATGATGCTGACGGCGCGTCGCCAATTGAAGAGTTGAAACGTTTGGAAGACGCCATTAATGGTGGTGCCGACGTAGCGATCGGATCGAGAGCAAAGCCGAGCAGTGAAACTGTAGTGAATGCACTTTCTCATCGCAAGCACATCGGCAATACCTTCAACATGATCGTTCAGACCCTGCTGTTGCCTGGAATTCAGGACACTCAATGCGGTTTTAAACTCTTCAAGAGTTCTGTTGCCAAAGATCTTTTTTCGATTGCAAAATTAGATCGCTATGCATTTGACGTTGAGGTTCTCTATCTGGCTAAAGTCAAAGGTTATGAAATAGCTGAAGTGCCCATCAATTGGACGAATATAGAAGGATCGAAAATCAATCTCGTTACGGACCCGATCAATATGCTCATTGAAATCGGCAGAATATATTTCGGCAAAAAGTTCGGACGCTATGGAAAGTTGGTTTCGTCAAAAAAGACACATGAGCCCGGCTGAACAGGCTCAAACAGGCAGCATTCGATGCAGGACGAGACTAAAGACAGCAAGCAATTTTTGAAACGCCATCGCAGTGATTTGATTGCGCTTGCATTTCTCACACTCCTAATCACAGGAATATTTTTCGAGACCATTTTTGCCGGAAAGGAGATATCTCGCGCCGGAACAATCGCGCACAGGGACACCGTTTTTGGACGCCTTGCCAAAAGCGAATACAGTCCAATGGACACCTGCATTTATCAGGAACATTTACCCAGCTATTTTTTAGTAGAGCGCGTGATTGCTGGTGGAAATATGCCACTGTGGAACCCATATGCTGGTTTCGGTGGACCATTGCTCAGCGACTCGCAGGCATTGGCACTTTCGCCTATTGCATGGCTGCAAGCGCCTTTTGCCTCGATCCGTTTATACAATCTACTGATGGTTTTCCAACTCTGGTTTGGTTGCATCGCCGCTTACTTCTTTGCTCGATTATTCAGCCTCTCTCCTGCCGCTTCTGTTTTGTCGTCGATTTCTTTTATTCTCTCTCCTTACATTCTCTATATGTACGAGTGGAATCGCTGTCAGAACGCACTTTTCTCGCTGCCATTCCTTGGTTTTGCCTGGCTCTGGAGAAAAGGTACGCCCTCTTCAATTGTGCTTGCATCAATAGGATGCTCCGCTCTTATTTACTCGGGTCACATCAGTCCCACATTTTTTGCCGTGCTTATGGCATCGGGAATGTATCTGGCTCTGTCATACGTGCTTCCGCAAAGCAAAGAAAGAACAGGTCCGCGTGCCGTTTTTCTGCCGATGAGAAACCTTTTGCTGGCGGGCGCGTTGACATTTTTTCTCTCGGCACCGATATTGGTGCCTTTTGTGGAAACACTGAGAGTTTCCGAAACTTTTAAAAGCGAACAGCCATTTTTGCGCTATGTAGTTAATGCAACGGCAATGTTGCCGTCGCTTTTTTATCCTTTTCACGGACCGGGCAGCCTCTACCCTGGCGCCGTTTCGATAATTCTGGCCATTACTGCGCCATTTGCCGCGAAGAAAAACAAAAGACTTGCATTGACGTTTTTCGGTTTGACGATTTGCACATTGCTGGCAATGGCTCGGGTAGGACCGTTTGATCTTGTTTTTCAACTTCCCTTCTTGAAGTGGCTGATGCTGGTGTACGCCGTGCCCGGATTGCTGCTGTTTCTGGGTGTTTTAGCCGGACTAGGATATGAGGCGGTAGTGACCGAAGCGTCACGCGTGCGTACGGCGATCATAGTTGCTGTAATTGCTTTGCTTCCTTTGAGTATGCCTTACCTATTTGGCGTCATGCATCCGGATGGTGGACAAACCGGCTTGAATGACTGGCTCACAACAATGTCGGTCAGCTCATCCGTGAAGGTCAGAGAGCTGGTCTTCATCGTTCTTACTATAGCTTTTGCATTTGCTATTGCTAGACTTCCTGCGAACTTAGTAAGCAAAATTGCTCTGTGTTTAATCGTCTTGAATTTTGCCAGTCTCGCATTTGTAATTCGAAAATCGTTGCCGTGCCACCCACCATTCGCCTATGAAGAAGTAGAACCTATAGGCTTTCTCAAAGATCAGAACCGGCGAATTATCAATATGGGCCGACACGTATTCGTTCCAAATACCGGACAGATCTTTGGCATTTTTCAAACGCTTTCGTTTTTTCCGAATCATCCTCGCGGCGTCACAGGATATTTGCGTTCGCTCGGCGTGACGATTGAAGGACTAGGGCAATATGCAGAAAAGCCGCTTACCAGGCTGGCTGATATCGGCGCGATTAAGTATGCAGTTGCCAGCGAACCAGTGCTTTCGGCAGATGACAAAATGCCTCATGCAGTCGCATTCCCATCCGGCTCGATCAAATTCGGCAAGCATGCCCGACTGGATGGTGTCGGGTTGTCGCTTGACCCGGGCAATTCCGACATTATTTGTTCGCTCAATTGGAATGAAGAGCAATCGGAAGGGAAAGATAAGGAGACATTGGTGTACCTGCCGATGGTGGTCAGGCGTGACGGCGGACTTGTCTGGGTTGGAGATCGCCATGGACTTCCGGCAGAAACTGCAGTTGCCGCCTCGATTCCGAAGCATTTGATAGCCGGCGAGCAAGTCTGTCTCATTTTGCAAGTGATCGATTCGACAACAGGGCAGTTGATCGAGCCGACTAATGCGCCGCCTGAGAATCTAATGAAGGAAGTGCCTAAATCGCTTTTATTGACGCGCATTACTGTTCCAAAACCAGGTCCGGAACATACATCTGCCCCTCGGCACTTCAAATTGGTCAAAGAAACCGCACCGGAAATGGTGCGGGTATATGAAAACACTGGAGCATTGCCGGAAGCGTTTCTGGTTTACGAAACCAGAGCGGTGGCGGATGTTCAATCTGCCCTGGTCGAGTTGATGAATCCTCAGTTCGAGCCGCGAAAAGAAGCATTGACAGAAGGAATTTCCGCACTCGATTCGAAAAACGGGGGGAAGGAAACACTAACTGCCGCGAAGGTAAAACGTCCCAATGTGAATGAAGTGATCGTGGAACCAGATTGTCCGGACAAGGCGTTACTGGTTCTTACGGATGTCTTCTTTCCAGGATGGCGCGTTTTTGTCGATGGTAACGAGACGGAAATTTATCGCACCAATGCGATTTTCAGAGGCGTCAAACTCGATAAAGGCAGGCATATCGTGCGTTTTGTATATGATCCGCCGGAAGTGAAAGCGGGATTTTTGCTGTTCGCGCTGGGGATTGCAGCGGTAATTTTCCTTCTCCGGGCAGATCGCCCGAAAAAGGCACCCATTTGAGGATTGCGGCCTGAGGTTCAGCCGCTAAAATAGCAATAGGTACTGAAGAATTTATCTGGGTATCTATATAAGTATCAAGGCGTCCTTTTTTGTTGTTCAATTGGGCATTGCCCAAGTGAGTAAAAATCTTACTATGACCGGCGAAGATAGCCCCACAACCGAAGAACGGCTGCAAAGAGCCCTTTCTACATTTATAGAAATGGTCGGTGAAGAGCACCCGCACACGGTCATGGCAAAAATGAAATTGGGCGACCATTATTACGAAAACGCCCAATATCTGAAGTGCAAGCCGTATTACATCGCGGTTTTGGAAAAACATACTCAAATTTATGGTCCGGAAACCATCGAGGCAGCGATGGCTACTCATAAATTGGCGCTTCTGTATCATGCGCTCGAGCAGTACGACAAGGCAGAACCCTTATATATTGAGGCTCTTCGCGTTCTGAGAATAGAACGCGGCGACTACCACCAGGATGTTCTGGTCGTTCTCAAAGACTACGCCACTATGCTTCAGATGATGAATCGCGATGAAGAGGCGCAAGAGCTGTTGAATTTCGCGCAGGATCACTTATCCGGGCGCTGGAAAACCATTCCGTATTCTCAATAATCGAAGTTTCAAAGAACTTGCGAGGAGTCTTGATTTTCGAGGCTGGTCAGTACCTCGATGATTTCTTCGTGGATTTTGCCGTTGGTGGCGAGAATATGCCCGGAGGAAATATCCAGAGGTCCGCCGGACAGGTTGGTCACTTTGCCTCCGGCTTCTTCAACAATAAGGCTGCCGGCGCCGATATCCCATGGTGCCAGCTTCATCTCCCAGAATCCGTCCAGACGCCCGCAAGCGACATAGCAGAGATCCAGCGCCGCCGAGCCGTCACGCCTGACACCGTGTGTTTTGTCGGTCAGAGTCTTGAATTGCAAAATATTTGTCCTGACTGCTCTCATCGTGTCTGGAGGAAAGCCGGTAGCCAAAAGGCTTGTATTCAGGGTTTTGGCGTCGGAAACAAAAAGTTTCTCGTCATTTAACCAGGCTCCCTCGCCCGGCTCTGCCCAGAAAAGCTCATCGGTCATCGGGTTGTAGACAATGCCTAGAATGCGCCGCCCCTCTTCTTCCAGTCCTATGGAAACGGAAAAGAATGGATAGGTATGCGCGTAATTTGTTGTGCCGTCCAGAGGGTCTATAAGCCAGCGCCTTTTGGAAAGCTGTCCTTTGGTGAATCCGCTTTCTTCAGCGAGCACGTCGTCTTCAGGGAATTCATCGAGAATTATCGAAAAGATTTTTGCCTCGGAGGCCTTATCCACATCGGTAACGATGTTGTAAGCCGCCTTGTAATCGATAGTTCTGACATCGCCCAGTCTTTCTTTGAGAATTTTTCCGGCTTCAAGCGCGGCTCTTGTGGCGACTTTTCTTGCGTTTTTCACTGTAGAGAATTCCGTTGATGACAGGGCTTAGTTTACCTGAGGCTCAAAAAAGCCGATATAAGAAACATTAACCGGCACTGCTAGCCGCTTGACGATTATCCACGGCGGTAACTATGCTGGTAAACCTCGCTGCGTAAAAGGCAGCGCCCGTTACCTTGTCAGTATGAGTTTTGTTCAAATGCCCACCCAGCTTACGATTGCGGAAATTATTATTCTTCAGTGAGGCTGGCTGCAGGTTCAAAGTTTTGACTGCCGCCAGTTGCGCAAAACTGGCGGTTTGCTTATTCAAGTGGACAAAATCAGAAGGGAACAATACATAACGATTCCGGAGCATAGACATGAGTGAGAAGACATACAGCTTGAATCTCCCGCAAACGGATTTTCCGATGAAGGCCAATAGCGCGGTAAGAGAAGTCGAGATTCAAAAGCGCTGGCAAGCCGATGATGTTTATGCAAAGGCTATGAAGAACCGCGCCGGAGCGGAGAAGTTCGTATTGCATGACGGACCGCCTTATTTGAGCAGCAGCAAGATTCACATCGGCACTGCACTGAATAAAGTGCTCAAAGACATCGTCTGCAAATACAAAAATCAAAAGGGTTTCTACTCTCCTTACGTTCCTGGCTACGACAGCCACGGTCTGCCGATCGAAAATGCCGCGCTCAAGGACGTCAAAGGCGGCAGGCATTCGATCACGCCTGTTGAATTGAGAAAGCGTTGCCGCGATTTTGCTCTTTCGAATTTGAAAGGGCAGGAGGAAAATTTCCGCAGACTTGGTGTCTGGGGTGACTGGGAGCATCCGTACATCACCCTCGACCAGAAATTCGAAGCGGCGCAAATTCGTGTATTCGGAAAGATGGCGACTAAAGGGTTTTTGTATAAAGGCCTCAAATCAGTGTCGTGGTGTCCGACTTGCGAAACTGCTCTTGCTGAAGCGGAAGTTGAATACGCAGATCACAAGTCTCATTCGATCTACGTGAAATTCGAGGTCGCTCCTCAATCACGCGAGAAGCTGCCGAAGTTCATCAAAGCGGAAGATCAAGTCAACTTCGTCATCTGGACCACAACTCCCTGGACACTTCCCGCCAACCTTGGCGTTGCTCTTCATCCCGATTTCAACTATCACTTCCTGAAAACCAAGGACCACGGAGTTCTGGTGGTTTCCGAAGGCTTGAAAGAAGCATTCTTGAGCACCACAGGGCTGGGCGATATAGAAGTGTTAGGCGAGGCCCTCGGTAAAGAACTCGAATATATAGAGACCAAACACCCATTCATCGAGCGTACCAGTCTTGTAGTACTGGGCGGTCACGTCACCAATGAAACCGGTACCGGTGTTGTACACACCGCGCCCGGACACGGTCCTGAAGACTTTGAGTTGGGCGCGAAATACAAACTCGGTGTCGTGTCGCCTGTGGATGAGCGCGGGATTTTTACTGAGGAAGCAGGGCAATTTAAAGGGCAGTTTTACGAGAAAGCCAATCAGCCGATTCTCGATCACCTTACCGAATTGGGCAAATTGCTGCATCACAGCACATATAGCCACAGTTATCCGCACTGCTGGCGGTGCAAGAAGCCGCTTATCTTCAGAGCGACCGAACAGTGGTTTGCATCTGTTGATGGATTTCGCAAAGAAGCTCTCAAAGCGATCGACAGCGTCAAGTGGATCCCTGAATCGGGACGCAACCGCATTTTCAATATGGTGGAAAACCGCTCAGATTGGTGCATAAGCCGGCAAAGAGCCTGGGGTGTTCCAATCCCTGTTTTCTATTGCGAGAAATGCACGACGCCGCTTATGACGGCCGAGAGCATCGAGAAGGTGGCGACTGCATTTGAAAATCATGGTTCTGATTCCTGGTGGGAAAAGTCTGCCAGGGAATTGATTGGAGATCTCAAATGCCAGTGCGGGCATGGCGAATTCCGCAAGGAAACAGACATCATGGATGTCTGGTTCGACTCCGGAACCACCTGGCACGGTGTTCTCGATATGAGAAATGATGAGCTGAAAGGATCGCCCTGCGAATTGTATTTGGAAGGTTCCGACCAGCACCGCGGATGGTTTCAATCATCTTTGCTTACTTCGGTCGCTGTTTCCGGTCGAGCGCCCTATAAAACTGTTTTGACTCACGGATTTGTCGTGGATGAAAACGGCAGAAAGATGTCCAAATCCATGGGCAACGTGGTTGAACCTGATGAAGTAATCAAACAGTACGGCGCCGATGTTTTGCGACTTTGGGTTGCATCGGTCAACTACACCGATGATATTCCGATCGGCAAAAACATGCTGGCTCAGCTTGCTGAGGTGTATCGCAAATTGCGCAACACGGCGCGATATCTGCTGGGCAATTTGAATGATTTCGATCCGAAGACTGATAGAGTTCCTTATGAAAAACTGTCGCCGCTCGATCAATTCATCCTGCATCGTTTGAGCACAGTCGTCAATGAAGTGACCAAAGACTTCGATCGCTTCGAGTTCTTCAAGTATTATCAACTCCTGCAAAATTTCTGCGGCGTCGATCTGTCGAGCTTCTATTTCGACATTGCCAAAGACAGACTCTATGCGGGCGCGAAGAATTCCGAGACAAGACGCGCTGTGCAAACGGTTTTGGAAGAAGTTTTGATGGCACTGGTGAAGATAATCGCTCCGGTGGCACCCCACCTGGCAGACGACATCTGGCACTACGTGCCTGAGAAGATAAAGTCCGCTAACACGCAAGTTTCCAGCGTCCTTTTGACGGACTTCCCGGAAGCGAAGGCGCGCTATCTCGATGAGAATTTGTCGCAGCTTTTTGAATCTTTGATTGACGTTCGCGAGACTGTGAACAAAGCTCTGGAGCAAGCACGCGCCGAGAAGAAGATCGGCAAGTCCACAGAAGCGCAGGTCGTGATCGCTATCGAGAATGCCGATCTGCGGACCAAAGTAGAGTCTCTGGGCGCAGATTTGCCGGGCTTTTTCATCACTTCTCAAGCAATAGTGCAGGCAGAGGTAAATGGCAAAGGCACCGGCAACAGATTATCGGAAGTCAACGAAAACGGTTTGACTGTACTGGTTTTCAGTGCCGAAGGAAAGAAATGCGCTCGCTGCTGGAAATTCTCCAATGAAGTCGGCGCCTCTAAAGAGTATGCAGACCTTTGCTCGTCCTGCATCGAGGCTCTCAAAGAGAGCTAATTTAAAAGCTTGAGGAAAACCAATTCTTCAAGCCTCTTAGTACTGAAATAAGGGTATAAATAAGACAGTATTTTTGTCGTTGTCCTTCACGCGAAGCAGAGCAGTCTTGTCAAAAGACGATATTGAAAACCAGGTCAAGAAGTGCCGCGAGCAGTTGAAAGATGCTCAGGACTTCTATTGGCAATCACGCTTTCAAGAGTCGGAAGCTCTGTACAAAGAGTGTCTGGCAAAGCTGGACCATATTTTCCCCGGATACAGTCCTGAAACTGCAACCTGTTTGCAAGGTTTGGGTGACACGTATTATTTTCAGAGCCGCTACTTAGCAGCGATGGACCATTACAAGCGCCTGCTTTCGATGCGGGAGAGATTGGCCTCCAGCGATCCGCAAGGACTCGTAACGGCGCTTATAAAAGTGGCAAAAACTTCCGAAAAGCTCAATGAAGGAGAAGAAGCGCTGCGCTTTTATCGCCGTGCTCTGGAAGTGGCGCAAGTGTCGCTGTTTATCGGACACCCTATTCTGACAAGTTTGCTTGAATCTTATTTGGCTTTTTTGAAGCGTTCTCAAGGCGACAGCGGCATGGCGGTCGACATCGAGAAAAAGCTCAAATTGAGCCGCGAGCGTTACTCTGAAGAAGAACTCTCCAAGATTATGGGCAGCACCGATAAGGCAGCGGCAGCACCTCGTGCGGGCATGAATTCGCCTATCTCGCATCACGATGAGGAGCCGGAGGAAGCGGTGCCGGTCGATCATCCCCTTTACGAAGGGAAGCTGCCACAGAACAATCTACTTGGGCTCGTCTGGATGATTGGCACGATCATTGTCGTTCTCGGCTTGGCCGGGGCCGGAATTTACTTCGGTGCTTCGCTGGGCGAATCGGCGGAGACGGCTTGCGTCAAGGTGGGCGAAAAGTTTTCCACCATAGATGGTGACAAAGACATCGCTATTCAGGCCAATCATTCTGTCGAAATGAATTTGAACGGCCAATCTCACAAAGTTACCAGTAAGACTCTCAGCAATCCTGCCAGCGGACTTATGTTTGCCGTTACTGATTTCGCCGGAAAACAGCCATTGTATGTGCGCTCGGGCAGTGTAATTACCGATCCTTCCGGCATCGTTCTCTATTCTTCGAGTGCGCCTGAGTGGCAGACCGTTCAAGCCATGAAGCGCGTGGCGTCTACAATTCAGCTTTACGTCAATAAGAATCACAAGATGCCCGATCGATTGGAAGAGCTGATCGAGTTCGAAACAAAACTGGAATTCGCTAATCCGTTTTCGGGAATGCGAAATTTGCCCGCGGTTTCGTCCGGAACGTATGGCGAAGGCGGCGATGCCGACAAGATTGAAGAAGCACTCGTAAATACTACGAAGCTTGATACCAGAAAAATAGATTCGAAGTTGATTTCGCTTTCGTTGCCCAAGGTGGTGTCACCAGGGGCAGTGCTGGCGATCTGCCTGCAGGGTGATGACAAAAAACCTTCTTCTTTCTTTGTTGTAGGAGCAGACAAATCCGGGCAGCTTTTCCGCAATTGCAAGAATACAGGCGCGCTTGTGATGCGCGGGACTGCGGATGGAAACTCACATTTTGTCTGCCCTCTGGCCAAGGACAAAGGTGTGCCAAAAGAAGACTCGATGATAATTTCCATTCGCTCGAGCAAACGTTTTGCAACGCTGCTGGGCATGGTGATTGCTGATGTCGCGCTGATTATTCCTATTATCATTGGCTGGATAGTGCTTCAGCAATATACCGACAACACGATGATCGGTTATGGAACGATGAGCCAGAAGCAGAGCAAGATCAAACGCGCAAGGTGGTTGTTCTTCCCGTTTGTAATGCTCTACATCGCATACACGCTTGTAGTGTTGGGTGAATTCGTCATCGGCGGCGTCATCCCATAGTGGCGCGGAGCCGGCGCTGACATGACCAGAAAGGCGCAAAAGCATTCCCAGCCTGGTGAGCCGACGCGAAAAGACAAGGGCTTGGATCTGTTCCGCTTGTTGTCCGAGACAAGTCCTTGTGACCAGGCAGCCACTGACAAAGTGTATGACGCTGCGCATGATGCAAGTTCAACTCTTGAAATTAGAGCATTGCTGTTCTTGCTCTATGGGGCAAGGATCGCCGCGCAGGAGCCGATTCCAAAACAGCCCCGGATAGGCGAATCGGATGGCTGGCTGCGCCGCGCCTATTACTTCGGTTTGAAGTATGGACTGCCGCCGCAACCAATTATGGTGGCGCGAATTTTGGCCTGTCAGGACGGGCTCGATTTGGCTGTTGCTTACGTTCGAGAATGTGACGCTGCGCCTGTGTTCAAAATCAAAGAAGAGCTGGGTCTGGCATTGTTGGACAGCGGCATGGATGCCTCCGGGCTGATTTCGTTGTGTCGCGCTCTGCATGCTATTGAGCCGTTAGCTGAACGTCTTCTCGATGCTTCCGAGGAGATTTCTTTGATACTTCCCTCGATGCGGCACGTGGAAGAGCCTGAAGCCATCATGCTTAGACGCGATCAAGTGGACAGATTGGCGGCTCTTATCGGTGATTATATGTTGCGGACGCGCTCGACTAAAGTAGTCATTTTGCTTGCCGGATTTATCAACACGATGCTCGCCACCGCGCCTTTGACTTCAGGACTGGTTGCCCGAATCGAAGGAGCTCTCAATGAGTTTTTGGAATTCGACGACAGCATGCTTGCCGACTGCCTCAAAATCGAATTCGATCAGGATCGCGGAAAAGTAGTCTCGCCAATGAAAGAAGTTATGGAAATTTTGAAACGGCAGGACAAGGCTTGACTAAGTTTTCTTCTGCCTGACTGTCTCAGCCAGAGTAGTGATGCCTGCAGTAACGAGAATCATCAAGGTGCTGAGTGCATTAATCTCAGGGCTGACGCCGAATTTAACCATGCTGAATATGCGCAAAGGCAATGTCGTGCTGCCTACTCCTGCGGTGAACTGAGTGATGACGAAATCATCGAGGGAAAGGACGAATGCCAGCAGCGCACCGGCAACGATACCAGGCGCCAAAAGGGGAAGAGTGACCCGAAAGAAAGCCATTACAGGGGATGCGCCGAGATCCTGCGCGGCTTCCTCCAGGCGAGGGTCGAGACCTTCCATGCGCCCCATGACGGTGAGAGTGACATAAGCTACACAGAAAACAATGTGAGAAACGACTATGGTCGCCAATCCGAGCGGCACTCCGATGGCTATGAAAAGAATCAAAGCAGCAACTGCCAGGGCAATCTCCGGAATGATAATCGGCAGAAGCAGAAGACCTCGATAAGCGCCTTTGCCTTTGAAGTGCATTCGAGTCAATCCAACCGCAGCCATCGTGCCCATCACTGATGAAATAAGAACTGCAATCGAAGCCACAATGAGGCTGTTCGCCAGTGCCAATCCAATCTCTTCGTTCTGAAAAAGTTTCAAATACCAATCGAAGGTAAAACCTGTAATTCTGACCGGCAAGCGCGACTGTTCAAAGCTGAATGTGACCAGCACAAAAATCGGTATGTACATAAAGGCATATATGCCTAATGCAAAAATGTGCAGCCAAAACGGCTTAGCCAGCATATTTCAGCGCAACTCCTTTAACTGCAATTGCATTTGTTTCAAAGGCATCATATCGCCGCGCTTCGAGGCGACCTCGATTCCTTTCTGTAAAGTTTCCACTGCCTCCAACTTTCTTTTCAATCCGGAAAATGCCTTTGCCAGATCGACGTATGCCACTGTGTGAGTCGGTTTTACTTCAATTGCCTTTTTCAGATAAGGCAGAGCTTTTTCGAATTGCTCGAGCGTAACAAGACAATTTCCCATGCCGCTGTTGGCCAGCAGGTCTTCCGAATCTATTTCAAGCACTTGGGCGAACATTTCCATGCGCCCTTGTGCTTCTTCTTTCTGACGTTTTTTCTCTTCTTCTTCCTGACGCTCGCGAGTGGCTTCTTTCGCTGCCATGCGCATGCGTATGCTCATGGAAATTGCCTTTTCTTCTTCGGCCTTTTCAATCAATCCTTGTTGCATGTAGAAAACCGAGAGGTTTGCATGAGCCATTACCGAATCGGCATTGAGTTCAGAAAGTGTCTGCATCAGCGAAACCGCTTCATCCAATTTGTTCTTTCTGGAGAGAATTACGCCCAGTGCTTCGTAAGCATCTTCCAGAGCCGGATTCAGCATTAGAGCTTCGCGCAGGAGACTCTCAGTCTTAGATGTCTTATCATCATCTTTTTCTGATGTGAACGATGCCAGCGCTTGCTCATAAAGCTCTCGCGCTTTTTTCTCATTGGTGGCAGGAGTCAGGAATGGAAGAAGAGCGACTTCAACCTGGAAAGGCATCCCGTCAATCGTTACGGACAGTACCTTTCCGACGACTCTGAATTCTCGCTTTATGTACGCCAGCGCAACATATTTGTTCAGCACTTTGGAAAAACAATTTGATCTCAACCAACCAATCGGTTGCGAATCAAGAAGCATTTCTGTGTTCAGGGCAAAGGGTTGCCGCGTTTCGAATTGCTTGTCGCCAGCGAAAATCAGCCCGACGAGACCCCGCGAAGGCGCTCCGTGAGATTTTACGCGCGCCAATACTTCCTGACCTTGGTAGCAGCCTTTTGTATAACTTACATGACTGTGATCGAGTCCAGTTTCCGGCATAAGATTCTCATCGCTCAGGTCGCTGCCGAAAGCTGGAATACCTGCTTCTATGCGGGCAGACTCGATGTTCTTTTTGTCCAGTACGCTCATATCGAGCTGAGCGGCTTCTTCCTTCAGCTTTTCGAAAAAGCTGGTGCTTTTGCCGTCACTGAGAAAAAGAAGATAGCCATCTTCGCCTGTCAGCGTTTTGGAAAATAGAAACACACTCTTTTCGAGCAGAGTCAATTTGCTAAAGTGGAGATCCAGTTGCTCAGCCGTTTTCGCTCCGATTGCCAGAAGCAAAGGTCGAGCATGAGGACCCTGAATTGCGAAAAAACTGCCGGGCAGAATTTTGAATTCGACTTTGTCGGCAAATCTGAAAGCATCGAGCTGTTTGATTATGGCGTCAGCTTGATTATTGTCCGAAACCAGGAAAAACTTTTCGCCTTGTTTGTAAATATCGAAAAGAGCCAAGACATGCGCTTTTCTGTCCAGCAAAGCGCTCATCTGCGAACCTGAATCAGGCAGTGATTTAACATCGCTGGTCGTTTGAGAATGAAGAAAACGCTCAGCATCTTTGCCGATTACTTCAATCAACTGATGAGAAGGCAGCTCGAAAATTGCGCCTGTAGATCGCAGTCCGTTGGTTTTCAATTGATTGTCTGTTTTCGTGGTCATGTTCTGCTGCCGGGTTGGGAGCGTCTCGTCAAGAGACTGAGTTATTCAAGATTGATAAGCATAAGGCAAGCGGGTTGCACATAGCAAAAGTCCGGACTTCTCTAAAAGTCCGGACTCGCACTACTGTTTTTCTGCTCACCCCGTGGGGACGAGCAATTAGACGCTGAAGGACGAACCACAACCGCAACTGCTCTTTGCTTGCGGGTTTTTAATCACAAAGCCGCGACCTTCCAGTCCACTTTGATAATCAAGAACGGTTCCTTTCAGATAAATGGAGCTCTTGGGGTCAACAAAGACCTTCACACCATGCATTTCGATGATGTTGTCTTTCTCGGCCGGATTGTCGAAGCTCATGCCGTAGGACATACCGGAGCAACCGCCGCCACGGATCTCGAGTCTAAGACCAGAATTGCCAGGTTCTTTCTCCAGGAGACTTTTTACTTCCTGGGCAGCTGCCTCAGTGATTGTCACAATCGCAGGAGCTGTCGCTGTTTGTTCTGTCATAGTCAGATTCCTCAAAAAGTAAATGGAGGCGCTGATGAGAGCCGCCATCGTAAATTTATCACATGACAACGCTAAATGGCGCTCAGGTAACGATGTATTAGGGTTCTGGAAGATAACTTATTGGAAATTATCGAACATAATCTGTCCGAGCTCTGAAATAGTATTGAAAGATTCCTTTATTACTTCCATCTCCAGGCTGTTGAAATTCTGCGGCTGGGACAAGGAGATGCCTGCGTCTGTCCGGATCACGAGCTCTCCGAATTTGGCGTAATGTTCCAGCTTGAGCACTTTTTCAAGCACTCCCGGAAAATGCACGAAGCGCTCGGCCTTTTCTCGCGAGTTGTATGAAACAAGAAAATTCGATTTGATGCGCGGTTCATCAATGGGTTGCCCTTTCGATTCGAGAAGGAGCAGTCGGGCGAAAAACGAGTAGAAACCACGGGTCATACGCGGATAGAAGGTCATACAGAGGGCGTCCGGGTCGACTGGTTTTGGACCCTCGCCCAAGTCACCAATTTCCAGGAAATAGGTGACCCCAAAAGGAAAGCCGGCGCGGAACGCCTCCATGGTCACCGGGAAGCCGAGCAGACTGCCTTTGATGCAGACCTCAACACGGGCCGAATCGTCGACCACTCGCCCCTCGATGAGATTGGCGACCGCCTCTAACTTCCTTGCTTCAACGCCCATTTATTTTTGATCTCTATTTCCAGGCGTCAGAGCTGGACGGGGTTTCGCCTTCAGGCGCGGGATTTTCCGAGGGGCTCGGTTTTAAATCTTGCGTTGCACTTGGTGGTTGAACAAACATCTCCACCTTTTTTTCTTCCTTGGCTTTGCGCTTGAACAGCGGGAATCGAGGAGCCCTGTCTTTGTTTTCCGGTGTCACTTTATCAGGAGCGGTGTCGGTAGTTTTTTTGTCGGCTGCAGCTACCGCACTTTCACTTGCCGCTTTCTTGGCTGTGCCACTGTCTTTGGAAGGTGGCACCACAGTCATCTCTACTTGTTTGGAGTCGACTTCGCGGGAAAACTCCGTCTCTTCTTCCTTGATCATTTTCTGAGCATCGCGCTGGAAGTCAGCGTTGGGAGCCAACTCCATCGACTTCTTCAGAAAAACATTGGCTTGCGCCGGATGTTTTGTCTTATGCAAAATCCCGCCGATTCGGTAGTAGGCATCAGCCATTTTCGGGTTGGCGCCGATCGCCTTCATGTATTCGCCGATCGCCGCTTTGTCGTCCTTCTCGCTTTCCAGCGCATTGCCCATGTTGTAATAAGCGGAGGCGAAATTAGGGTCGATCTCAATTGCCTTAGCCCACTTGTCTTTTGCTTCCGCTGCTTTGCCGCGTGCATAAAGTGCATTGCCCAGACCGTTTAGGGTCGTGGGTCGGTCGGGCTTGAGAGCAAGCGCTTTTGTAAATGCCTCTGCGGCTTTGTCATAGCTCTTCTGGGCGAGATAGACGGCGCCCAGGTTGCTGTATGCCTCGGCCAGGCGACCATCGGCGATGATCGCTTCTTTATAAGCTTTGATGGCTTGGTTCAAATCGCCGTTTTGATGAAACTCGACGCCGCGATTGTAGTGTTTGACGGCTTCTTCGGCGTATCCTTTTTTCTTTTTAGAACCGTCTTGCTCGCCCTCGCCTTCAGCGTCGCCGGCTGCAACCGCATTAACAGCGGCGCTGCCGATTCCCCACGCGGGCAATGCCTGAGCCGGGACAACTGGTGCCAATAGACCAGATAGGCAGGAAACAATCACGAAGATTTCAGATGCTGATTTGCGCTGAGCCGTCACAGTGATGCGTATTCCGTTCGAAGATTTATCATTTCGCTCTAACTTATGCCTTGCTTGGGCTGGAGCCCTGCCAGTGGCGCTGGAGTCATATTATAACGTTATTGGCAAATGCAAGCCTGCTGGGGCTCTAAGCTTGAATAAGCTTATATATGCGTCGGAAATGCAAAAGAAACCTGCGGGTGATACTGCTGTCAAGCGGAGGTGTCTTTTCTGTCTGCCAGCGCTTTTACAAGAGCCATCAAGCCGAGGTAATAAGAATTGGCACCAAATCCGGTGATGACACCAATGGCAATATCAGATAAATAGGTCTTGTGACGGAATTCCTCACGCGCATAAATATTGGAAATATGCACTTCCACGCACGGCAGCGCCACAGCAAGAATGGCGTCCCTGAGCGCTATAGAAGTATGTCCTAATGCAGCAGGGTTGATGAGAATGCCGTCGATTTTTTCAGCACCGGCTCTGTGAATTGCATCGATAAGCACCGATTCGCTGTTCGACTGCATGCATGAAATGGTGCAGGACATTTCCTCTGCTATCTTTTTCAGTCCGGCATCAATATCGGCAAGCGTGAATTTGCCGTACACGGCTTTCTCTCGTGTGCCTAATAGATTTAGATTTGGCCCGTGAAGAACGAGAAGTTTCAATTTAAACCCGATTGCTTGTTCTAGGCAATGTTCTCAGCAATGTCAGTCTTGATCTTCATCCATGCCGTCTAACGAGCAAAGAGAAGCATTCAAGAATGGATCGTTGCGTTGCAAAATTTGCTCGGAGCGAATCAGCCCGATAATTTGTGCGAGAAGATCGCGTGCCAGAAGCATTTCCGGACCGTGCTCGACGGCTTTAGGCACAGTGAACATCGTGGAAGCCAGAAGCATGCGGGCTTCTACAGGTCCCAGATCTTGCGACTGCAAAATTTCAGATAGAAGCTGCGGTTCAACTTTATTCTCAAAAACAATGGCTTTGCAGTAATTGAGAATGGACGGCTTCAATCCCTTGCTGCGATCGCCGGGCAAGGATGCGGCGGCTCTTATGAGATTGACTTTGTTGGATACATCACCCAGTGATTCGGCGCTGTCCACCAGGTTGCGCACCTGGTTTGCTTTGGTGTTGAACTGGCGTCGCAATTCGTTTTCGGCAACCTGGGCTACCGGTTTGGTGGCATTGTCGTACCGCTTATCGTAGAAATCCTGGACCTGTTGACGTTTTAACTCAACACCATAAGGCATGAGTTCGATAAATATCGACTCCAGTCCCTCAAGCTGGGACTGCAAATACATCAATTCATCCTGGGATACGGCGGGCAAAACAATCTCCTTTTCATGTCTCGGCGGTGCCAGGCAGGTGTTTGCACTTGACAAAAACCGGCAGGCGCGCGAACAACACCCATAATATTAGATCCTAATCCCCCGACTGTGGCACGTATCGTTCAATAAAGTCACTTGTTTATTGCCTTCTCCCATTGTTTTACCCGACCTGCTGCAAAACCTTTTCAGCTACTGCATCTGTAGAAAGTCCGTCCGTCAGGACCGTCAGGTGCGCTCTTTCGTATATTCGGCACCGCTCGGCCTCGAGAGTGGTGAGGCGATTTCTTAATACATGTTCATCCGGAGCTTGCGACTCCCCCGGATTGCTTTTCAACAAGGGCCTGTCATGAGCAGATGACAGACGCGACATCAATTCGCCGATTGACGTTTTCAGGTAGACAACCGTGCCCAGATCGAGAAGTTTATCCATATTGCCCTTCGTCATCGGCAATCCGCCGCCGCAACTGAGGACAAAAGAGCCGCTCGCAAATCGATCGAGAATTTCGCTCTCCATTTCTCTGAATCTTTTTTCGCCGTCTTCTTTGAAAATGCTGCTTACTGTTCGCTTCTCTCTCGTTTCTATCAATCGATCCGAATCGAAAAAAGAGCATTCCAGTTTTGCTGCCAGAATTTCTCCCACGCTGGTCTTACCGGCTCCCGGTAAGCCGATGAGCACAATTGGCGCGGACTGCCCAGGTCTTTCTTGACCCACTCTTTGACCTATCCTGCTTGTCCTGCTTATCCTGCTTATCCTGATCTTCCTGAGTGTGCGGTCATGCCAATGCGCTTGTATGCCGATTCGATTTTGTTGTGCGCATCGATCAAATTCGGATCCAATTGCAGAGCGCGTTTCAATTCAACAATCGATTGTCTGTAGTCTTTCAAGTTGTAATAGGCCAGACCCAAACCGTAGTGAGCGCTGGGCATGTCGGGCGAGGCACTGATTGCTCTTTGGAAATTGAAAACTGCTTCGTGATATTGACCCTTGAGCGAATGCATGGTGCCCAGGTTGTTGCGCAGGAATGCATTATGCGGATTGTGTTTGACCGACTGCTCGAGCACTGTCATGGCACCGTCATGATCGCCCTGCGAGCTGAGCATTGTGGAAAAATGAGCTGCTGCTTCCAAATTGCCGGGCTCGAGCAATAGTGCGCGCTCGAATTCTCGTTTGGATTTTCCTGTGTCTCCCATGGAGGCATAAGTCATGGCCAGGCTGGTATGCGCGACTGCGTCTTTGGGATCGAGGCGCACAGCTTCGGACAATTCTCTTTCTGCCAGGTTGAGATTGCCCGAGTGGGCCGCGACGATTCCCAACTGCTGATGTGCGATAGCAACTGTGGCATCTTTCTGCAGTACGGCATTGTATTCGTTGACCGCTTCCGGAACTCGTCTTGCTTGCATGAGAGCCTGAGCGCGAGCAAGGGACAAAAGAGTGTCTGAGGACATTCTTGTTCCCGGATTTTTGCCCAGGGCTGCACCCGGCGCCGCCATGCGCGCCTGATTTTGAGGTTTGCCGAGCTCCGCGCCGACCGATATGTCGTGGTTCAATTCGTTCAATTGAGCGACAACTTTGTCGTGCTGACCGAGGCTCTCGAACATGCGCGCTAAATTGCCGTGTGCGGCGGATAACTCGACGTTCACTTTCGAACAAGCAAGAACAGCCGCAGTGGCACCTTTCAGGTCGCCAGACTGCCTCAGTTTTTGTGCTTCGAGGGTCTTTTCAGAAATTTTTTGCCGGCTCACGGACACGACACGTCTGAAATGATTGATGGCATTTTCGAAATCACCGGTCTCAGCGTAGATAAGACCGATCTGGTTGTGCAGCGCCGGATTGTCCGGGTCATTCTCCAGCGCCAGTTGCAGCTCTCGAGCGGCGCCGTCCAGCAATTTGACCTGGTCTCTTTTTTCGCGAGCCGTCTTCGATGCCGAAATCACCCCGCCTCTTGCGGTCGAAGGAGCCTTGTTGATGATGCCGAGAATGCGCTGCTGCCACTCGTCTATCTTCGGCAGCGCCGGTC